>Ga0099364_10009520_pt1 | contig 13466 bp, 19 predicted proteins | sample TergutTh196P3_FD_73070 | JGI IMG/M metagenome (GOLD analysis project Ga0099364, IMG submission 73070) | Microcerotermes parvus P3 segment gut microbial communities from Pointe-Noire, Republic of the Congo - Th196 P3 | ecosystem: Host-associated > Arthropoda: Insects > Digestive system > Gut ...
TTTTCGATAAAATGGTCCCGTTTGCCGCTGGGGGGGGGGAGGGGTTGGGGGCGGAAAAGTACCCCGCCGGTACCATCATCACTGGCGATGTAAATATCCGCCCAAACGCCGCCGCCGAGGTACACCATGCCCGCCGGATCGCACTTCGGACGGTGCGAATCCGTCCACACGCTGCGCGGCACGATGCCGCTGTAAATGTTGGCCTCCCAGTCTGCTCCGCGAACCGCACCCGCTGTGTTTATGGGTTGTAATGCGGCATTGGAGCGGCGGTTGATGCCGTAATGGAAGCCGCCGATTTTGCGGTGCGACAAGTTGATGTCGAGGGAGATTAACGCATTGTCGCCGCCCAGATAAACGCTGTAATCTTTACCAACGGCGAACGTGCCTGTGTCAAGATTTGCCGTGCCGACGACCGTGGGTTTGCCATTTCGGTGGATGGTCAGAGCGTTGTCTCCTGTGGCTTCGATTTTCACCGAATCACCGCCGAAACCGCCAAGCAAATCCACCAAATTGTAGACCTTCCCATCCTCGCCAATCACCCGCCCGGAGCGTGGCGCGTAAGCGTTGAGGTCATGCACAGCCTCCGAAACAGGCGCGGCATTTGCTCCCAGCAAGTCCACGATGTTGGCCGTTTTGCCGTCCTCGCCGAGCAGCTGTCCGCTCATAGGCGACATTGAATTTGCGTCCATAGAGTTCCCCCTCTCGTCATAAATCAGCGTCGATGATGTCGTCAATCGACACCTCGCGCTTGGGTTTTTCCCAACCCATAAATTGCTTGTGAATTTCCCATTGGTCGAGCAAATGGCCGAGCGGCATCAGCCAAACTTCCCGCTCCGGCCGCCGCAGTTGGGTCACGCCGAAGTAAATCAGGCGGGCGAAAGTTTCACCATCTTCTACCCGCCCGGCGTGTTTTTTCCCTCACTGCCCTCGCTCTCAACGTGCCGATTTGTGCCGCGAACCATCGCCTCCATGATGGCATCTTTGTACGCCGCCAAGTCAAGCGGCGAGGTCAAAAGCTCCACCGTTTCCTCGGTCAGCAGCGGCCTTTGGTCGGGATTTTGGAGGTTGTGAATGAGGATGGATTGATTTGCGAGCATGGTTATGAGCCAGACAATTTCGTCGATGGCGCTTTCAAAATTTTCCGATTTGAGCAGTTTGTCGCCCAGCGATTCAAGCCCTCCAAACCGTGCGGCGATGAGCTTTGTGGCACGTGTGGTCAGCACAAGGCGGTACTCCTGCCCGCCGATTGTGATGACCGCGCTTCTGTCGTTATCCATCGATGTCACCCCCGCTCGAATCATATGACGGCTCGTAAACCTGCGCATACCAGTCTGAAATAACCGACGCCGCAACACCCGGATCGCCCTCGGTGACCTCGGCCTTCCAAGGATGCCGCCCCATGCCGTCCGGCTTGTTTCGACGCATCACCATCCCCTCGATAGTTGGCGTTTGAAAGGAAATGCTGTCGCCTTTGGTCTGTAAATTGGCTGATGGGATGCCGAATTTGACGCGATAAAACCAGAAAAATCTATATTTGCCGTTGGACTTCAACGCCCGAAAGCCCACAGCCACAGGCATTCCGATGTCCTCGCCGGACGAGATGAGAACGCCATTGTCGTCCGTCACAGCACCCGTGAGTTCCTGCACGGCGGCGCGTCCGATATCGTCCATTCCGAGCGAGAGCTTCCCTGATTTAAAATCCTTGATAATTTCTGCAATACTGTCATCGGCGTAAAACACAGCCTCCGAGAGGTCGATGCTGAGGTCAGCTTTGATAGCTTTCGCCAGCATTTTGGGCGTTCCGTATGTCTCTTCGCCGTTTTCGTCTTCGGTAATTGGTGCGTAAAAAAGGCGGTCCAAACCTATTGTAGCCACAATAAATCACTCCTTTATTTGATAGATTTTTTGCGCATCCACGCAATAATTGTGAACGCCGATATCGGGTTCAAACTCGACATATCGGCGGTCTGTGATGGTAAAATCCGCGTCCAAAAGGGCGCGGACGATTGCGTTTTTCAGTTTTGTGTAGTTGCCTTTGGTGAACAGCGACAGCCGTGCCTCTTGGATATCCGACTGCGGACGGTTGTCGGCGAACTCAGCGAAACTGTCCGACAGCGGCGTTATTACCACATAAGAATCGGGAGGGACACCGCTGAAAATCCCAGTCTCGACAGGCAGTCCGCAGGCGGTGATGATGGTGTTCAACTCTTCCAAAAACGTCATATCCTCTTGATTTCCTCCTCCAATTTCGCCTTCATGACGGCGATGCACTCGGACTTTGCCGCCGTCTTAGCAGGCTTGAGAAACGGCTTCGGCGGCTGACCACGCTTGCCGTATTCCAACACGCTGGCCAACATTGCGTTGCTGACTTTTCGCTTGCCGGACTTGCCGCGCCGGGGTTCGCTGAAGCCGATTTTTACATCGTGGTTTAGGTTTCGATTCAGTCTCGCCGGAGACAAACCTAACGCCGACAGCAGCTCCCCGGTGGAGCGTGACTTATATTTAAGTCCGCGCCCGATGGAGGATTGGAGGTTGCCGCGAACTTTAGCCAGCACCACTTTCCCGCCCGCTTCCAGCACCTTCGGCACGATGTCATCGGTGCGGTCTGCGAGTTTTGAGACCGCCATTAAGAAGTCCTCCGGCAGGACAAAGGTCGCTCTACCCACTGCCACTCACCGCCTTTGCGAGAACCTCGATGTAAAGTCCCTTTTGTCGCACATCCTCGACTGAGAGAATGTTGTACCGCTCGCCATTGCAAGCGATAACCATTGCGGTGTCTATCTTTACGCCGGGTATAGTGCGGAAGCGGAACAACGCCGTCGCCGTGCTGAACGCCGCCATATTCGCCCACTTTTCGGTGCTGTTCTTCGGCTCGAAGTAGGCACGGACGGAGGCAATGACGCTGTCGCCTTTGGTGACGAAGCCCTCGGAGTCTTTGGTCGGTGTGGTGCTGATGATTTGTATAAATGTGTTGAGTTTAATTGCCATAATCTACACCTCAATATTACGATTTAGCCGCAACAGCGCGTGTACCGTCTCCATCGTCTGCCGTGCCGCGCCGACGTTATCCGCAAAGAAGCCGCCTGTCGAGCCGTCGCGGGATTCGTAAAAGTGGCTCGACAGAATAATGACCGCTTGCTCAGTCAGCGGCGGCAGGGCTTTTCGTCCGTAGCTGTGCTTCTGGTAACCCTCGGCGTATTCGATGGCGGCGGCGATGTAGCCGGCCAACAGCGCATCGTCCGCGTCATGCTGCAAGACGAGATTCGCCTTGACTTTTGCGAGAAGTTTTTGCATTTTGATAGTCATCGCCGCCGCCCCCTTCCTCTATTAAGTTGCCTTCATTGCCAGCGTTTTCACGGCCTCGGCAAGCACCAGTTTTGCATCCACGCGCTGACTTCCCAAGAAGCCCACCTGACCATTGGCGGCGTAGAGTTCGTTGAGGCGTTTGAACGCTCTTCCTTGTCTGTCCGCAATCCAAAAGTATGAAAAATCGCCGAAAGCAATCGCCTTTTTGCCCGCCGCGATGGTCGGCATAAAATTGCTCGTTTTGACGGGTCTGCCCAAAATCGTGTCGGGCGTCCCGGCAATCATCGACGGCATCCAAAGGTACTGGCCGCTGCTGTCTTTGAGTTTTCGAATCGCCTTGACTGTTTGGTCGTTGACGATAAACACAGCGTTACGGCGGTAGGGTTCGCGCAGACTGTGATAGAGGTCGATGACCTCGTCAAAGGTAATCGCCGTGGCGGACGCGGCGGTGATGCCGACTTGCGCGGTGTTCAAAAAGCCTGTCGGTCTGCCCGTACCGTTGCCGGAAATGAACGCTTCTTCCTCGCCCCTGCCGATTCTGCGGCCGAATTCTTTGGCGGCGTATTGTTCCAAATTGAACGCGCTGTCGTTGAGCAGTTCCTCGCTGATTTTGAGCAAGGTCGCCAGTTTGTGCGCCCCCAAATTGACCTGCCCGAAGGTGTCGTTGGATTCGGGAATCGCCGCACCCTCGTCCACCCACGACGCCTCGCCGTTGCTTGCCACGACAGGGATTTTCTTGTCGCCCGACGACGATGTGATGACGTGGGCGAGTGTGCGGAGGATATTTTCGTCCTCCAACGCCTTGACGAGTGTGCACTCGAACTCGTCCGGCACGAGGTAGCCGCCCTCGGAATCACTTCCGATTTGCAGTGCGTTCAAAACATTGGGTGCAGCGTCACGCTGCCGCATGGCGTTCCAAAACGACTGGCGGTACTCGTCCGAAGCCCTGCCGGACTTGGTGTTTTCGGTCTTGCGCGGCGTGTTGACAATCGGCTCGGATGTGGGCTTGCTGAGTTCCGCATCCAGAGCGTTGAGTTTGTTTTCACGCTCGATTTCACGCCCCAGCGACATGATGTCGGCTTCCATTTTGGCGTAAACCGACTCATCCTCGGCGGACAAAGTGCCGTTGTCGTCGCTGCGTCTGCTGTCGAGGAAAGACCGCGCGGCGGCGGCCGCCCTGTTGCGCTTTTCGTAGAGTTCTAAGATTTTAGACATTGCTGTTTCCTCCCATAATTAAATTAAGCCGCTCCGTGAGCGACTTGACTGTGTTTTTGCTTTGCGCCACTTGTTCAGGATATCCGATAGAAGTTCGTTTCTCATCGGTGATGATGCCGTCGCAGAAGCCCAGAGCAATTGCTTTGTGGACGTTCATCGGCGTTTCGTCGTTCATGAGGTGGCTGATTTTGGTGCGCGACAGCCCGGTTTTTATCTCATAACTGTTGATAATCGCCTCCTTGACCTCGTCCAAAAGTGCCTTTGTGCGGAGCATTTCCTCGCTGTCCCCGACGGCGATTGTCCACGGATTGTGGATGAGCATCATCGCGGTGGGCGACATCATCACCCGCGTCCCCGCCATCGCTATTACGCTTGCGGCCGAAGCGCACATTCCGTAGATTTTGACGGTAATGCTGCCCTGATAATCCATGAGCATTGTGTAAATTTGGCTTGCCGCGAACACGTCGCCGCCCGGACTGGAAATCCAAAGTGTGATGTCACCTGTGCCGGAAAACAGCTCGCTCCGAAACTGCCCCGGCGTGCATTCATCGCCGAACCATACGGCATCGGCGATCTCGCCGTCGATGTAGAGTTCGCGCCCGCCCGTGGTCTCGTCACGGGCAAAGTTGTAGAATTTAGCGTTTTTCATTTTCCCCATTTTTCTCCTCTCCTTTCAAGTTTTTCTGTGCCGCCATGATGGAAATCATCGCGCCGTTGACCAGATATTCGTCGCCGCCCTGCTCGGCGGGAATGCGGTTCATGTCCTCCAACTCGCGTATGTCGTTGGCACTCAGCCAGCCGTTCTGACGCGCCGTGGCGTAGCCTTGCATCCGGCTTGCGTAATCGCCGCGGAGCAGTCCGTCTAAGTTGAAACGGATAAATATGTCCGACTGCTCGCCCGGCAGAATCAACGCCTGCTGTAAACTCTGCTCCCAGCGCGAAACCCACGGTCTGACGCTGTGCGTCACGAAGTCGATGCTTTGATGCTCGATGTTAGAAAACGTGGCACGTTCGAGGTCGCCGACAAGGTGCGGCGGGACTTTGAACAGGCGGCAGATTTCGTTTGTGCTGAACTTTTTGGTCTCCAAAAACTGCGCTTCATTCGGCGAGATGGTGATGGGCGAGAACTTTGCGCCCTCCTCCAAAATCGCCACTTTGTGGGCTTTGGACGTCCCCTGATAACCCGCGTTCCACGTCTCCTTGACCCGCGCGATGTCCTTGACCGTCCCCGGAAACTCCAGCACACCGCCCGGGTTTGCGCCGTTTGCGAAGAACGCCGCTCCGTATTCCTCGACGGCCAGTGCCGTCCCGATTGCCTGTTTCGCCATCGCAATCGGCGAGTAACCCATCAAGCCATCGAACCCAAGCGCCGGGATGTGCAGGACGTTCCATCGGCGCAATTTCACCTCGCCTTTGTCGGAGCGATAGGTGTAGACAATTTCGCCATCGGCGTTGCGGGACACGTCCATGTTGGACGGCAGAAGCGGGTACAACGCCGTGACCTCGCCCTTGCCGTTGCGGACAATTTGCGAAAATGCGTTGCCATAAATGAGCAAGTGTGCCATCAGCGTTTCCCGCCAGACGAAGCTGGTCATTTCGGTATTCGGCGCATCGTGCAGCAGTCTATATAAAGGATGCGTGTGGATGCGTTCTTTGCCGCCGTCGGCGTTGTAGCGGTAGACATGGAGCGGCAGACCCGCCAAAGCCTCGGCGAGAACGCGGACGCAAGCGTAAACGGTCGTGACCGACAGCGCGGTCTTTTCGTTGACCACTTTCCCCGCCGCCGTGCCGCCGAAGAGGAACGGCGAGCCGCCGCCGTAAGCATTCGCGGGCTTATCCCGCGAACGAAAAAAGTTGAAAAATCCCATAAAACTCCCCCTAATCCAGCCACAAAATGCCGCGATTATCGTAGACGCTTTCGGTGGTCACATTGCCGCAGCGGATGGCGCGGTCGAGAGCCATGACCATGCTCACGATACCGTCGATTTTCTCCGCGCTGCGTTCCTTGTCGGGCTTGATGTTGCCCGCCGGATCGGTGCGGACGAACACGTTGTCCATCATCCAACGCAGAATTGGGTGGCCGCCATGAGCGATTTTTTCGGTGAGTGTCAGCCGCATGAGTTCCTTTGTCGGCGGCGACATACTGGCAAAACCCTGACCAAACGGTACGACGGTGAAGCCCAAACGCTCCAAGTTCTGCGACATTTGTGTTGCGCCCCAACGGTCGTAGGCAATCTCGCGGATGTTGTACTTCGCGCCCAGCTCGTCGATGGTTTTTTCCACGGCGGCATAATCCACCACGTTGCCGTCGGTGATGTTGAGTAATTTTTGCTTCGCCCAAATGTCATACGGGACGCTGTCGCAGCGAACCCGCCAATCCACCGTTTCCTCCGGCAGCCAGAAGTGAGGCAGCACGAAAAACGGCTCGTCCTCGTCTCTCGGCGGGAAGACCAGCACGAACGCCGTGAGGTCGTTGGTGGAAGATAAATCCAAGCCGCCGTAGCAGACCCGCCCTTCGAGAGCGGCGACGTCAACGGTTGAATTGCAATAATCCCAAGCGGTCATGTTCATCCATCGCACCGATTGCTTGACCCATTGGCAGAGCCGCAACTGACGAAAACTGTTCTCTTCGGCGGGATTTTGCTTTGCCGACTCGCAAGCGGCGCGGACTTTTTCAACGCCGACGGTCACGTCAAGGCTCGGATTCGCCTTGCGCCACACCGCCTCATCCGTCCAGTCCTCATCCGCACCCGCGCCGTAGATGACCGGGTAAAATGTGGCGTCGTGCTTGCTGCCATCGAGAAGCGCCTGCGCCTTTTTGTGCTGCTCGTAGCACACCGAATGGGTATCGTCCCCGGCTGTAGTGATGAGAAAATACAGCGGCTGTTTGCGTGCATCGCCGGAGCCTTTTGTCATAACATCAAAGAGTTTTCGGTTGGGTTGGGTGTGCAATTCGTCAAAAATAAGACCCGACACAGAGAAACCGTGCTTGCTGTAAGCCTCCGCAGACAGCACTTGATACACGCTGTTAGACGGTCGGTAGACCAGCCGTTTTTGTGATTCCAAAATCTTAACCCGCCGTGTCAGCGCGGGAGAACCCCGCACCATGTCGGCGGCGACGCCGAAGACGATGCCCGCCTGCTGACGGTCTGCGGCGCATCCATAAACCTCCGCTCTCTGCTCCTTGTCGGCGCAAAGAAGGTACAGCGCGACAGCGGCGGCGAGTTCAGATTTACCGGATTTCTTACAAATTTCGATGTACGCCGTGTTGAATTGCCGCGCCCCGTCCGGCTTGACGATGCCGAAGAGGTCGCGTATAATGGTTTCCTGCCACGCCAGTAATTTGAACGGTTTTCCCGCCCACTCGCCTTTGGTGTGGCACAGATTTTCGATGAACATCACAGCGCGGTCGGCTTTCTCCGCATCGTAGCGGGACGTTGGCGACATGAATTTTGTCGGCGTGTACAACCGGGATTCCCCCTTTCGGCGCAAAAATAAAGAGCCTCAACTTCTTTCGGATATCCGATAAAAGTCGCCGCTCCCGGCTTTGCGAAATATTATTCTACGAGCGACAGCCCCCGGTTGGGAGCGTGTGGCTCTGCTTGTTATGCCGGACTAAATCACCCGCCCAACTCGGCGCGGAGTTCCGCTTGCATTGTGGCTTTCAGCCGTTTCAGACGGTCGGTGATTTCCCACTCTCCGGCGGGACTCGGAATGAAATGCTCTCCTTCCCAAATGTAGTAAAGCACGGATGTTTGGAGTGCGTTTCCGTCATCTCTCGGGTACGGATTCGGGCGTTTGTACGCCATTGCGAGAAGCCGCGCACTGCCGTCCGGGAGCGCGTATTGATAATACGTCAGCCCCAATTCCGGCACGGTCAGCCAGACACCCCATTCGGTGTAATTCTTGAGAAATTCGCGCCGTTTTTCGTTGTTCGTCCATAATCTTGTCAATTCATGCTTTGTCCATTGCATGGCAAAAACCTCCATAAAAATATTATTGTGCCGAAAGGCAAAGCCCTCGACACTACTAATATTACCTATAATTTTGCACATCGCAAGTCATTTTTGAAATATATTTTATACGAGAGACAGCCCTTTTCGGGCGTCCTCGGCTTGGTTTTATGGGTGGTTATTCGGCGAATTCTCCGCGTTTGTAGGCTGAGTCGGTCAACTCGGTTAACCGCTCTAAGAACCAGCCGGCAGTGCCTACGTGAGCCCACGTAACCTCATCGGGGTGGTAGCCAAAGTGGTCATCGGCGAACGCTTGAAGCTCGGCAAGCCGCTCATTTATTTCGCCGATTTGCCCGATGAATCTGCCCAGTGCTTTCTCTTTCGAGGCTTGAAATTTATCCATGTTTTTCATTCTCGTTCCCTCCCTAAAATTCAAATCCTGCGAAGCGTACAATCTCGCGCATGGCATTGATTGCCCGTTTGGGTGTCGAGTAGTTGCGGTGGTCGCACTGGCGTCCATCTTTGAAAATCCGAATCATGGGGATGCCGTAGTTCTCATCCACCTTGATTTCGAGGCGTTTTTCCTGCTTGCCGTACCAAAGAACCTCTACCTCTTTTTTCCAAACTCTGCTGTAAACCGTGCGGCCGTCGTACATCGTCTCGCCGTTTGGTGTGAACCCGTTGTCACCCATCAGCGTAGTGAATTCCGCTTTGAATTGCTCCATTGTTTTAGCCATTTTCGTACCCTCCGTTTTTCTTTGTTTTCTCTTTGCTATACACATATTAGCGTACATCTCGGTCAGATAGCAAGTGAAAAGATATGGAGGTCGAGCATCGTCTAAGCGTTGCGGTGCAAGGGATTCTGCCGCTACAAGAGAAACACCCCGGCAGGGCATCTCTCACGCTTTTGCTTACGGCTTTTCGGTCAGCTTGCCGTCAACCAAAATGTAGCGGTGTTCGCGGCCGTTTTCGTCCACGACGATTATCCGAAGCTCGCCGCTCTCGTAGGCGTTGTAGGCCTTTTTGAACGTGTAGTTTTCGCCAAGCTGCTCTTTTACCATTTCTCGAAAGTTCATTTAACATCACCCCCATCTTCCAATTCGTCTAACATCTGCTCGATGATTTTCGCCTTCGCTATCGCCGTTTCCCAGTCCTCGCGCATACCGTATTTCGGCTCGGTCATGGCGTAATTCGCCGAGTAGCAGTAGACGTTGTGCCACGCCATGTCCTTCATCTCTTCCAAAATCGTGCGTTTTGTGATTTGCTTCATTTTGAACACCTGCCTTCGCCGCATTCGGTGACCCACTCGAATTCGTCTGTGAATTTTGGCACTTTCCTGCGGGCTTCAATTTTTGCCGTCAGCTTGTTTTCGGCGTACACATAAATCGTGCGGACAACCTTCCGGCCGTCGACTTTCAAGGCGTAACCTAACTCAAATTTTTTCATAGCCTCGTCCTCCTCTTCGCAGGGCGTTCGCGCCCCTTGCATTTACTATATTGCCGCGTCTGCGGACATAAAGCAAGGGCAAAGATATGGATGTACGCCTTGCGACGCAAGGGTTTTCACAAGCACCAAAGGAGCCTCCGCAGAAGCTCCTCAGCGCGGCTTGCTTTGCCGATTACTCGGCTTTGCTTACCCCAGCCCACGCCGCCGCGACTTGCTCGTCCGTGGCTTGATGCGCCAGTTCCACGAGCGTCACAAACGCATCATGGTCGGCTTCCTCAATGGATACCCCATCAACAGAAGCCTTGCGGATCGTCTCAATCAGCTGTTCTTTGGTCATGCCATATCCCCCCTTTTTTTAATATTTGCCTTTCGGCAGGGGTATATTACCTCTGTTTTGAATACGTATCAAGTTTTAATTTATGGATGTAAGCCTTGCGCCATAAGGGTTTTACTGCTCCTGCTCCCTCGTTTTCTCTCCAGTTAAAATAAAATGACTGTAGAGCTTCACGTTGTCGGGAAGCCACGCCGCCAGTTCGTCAAATCCGCACTGCTCGGCGATGTCAACCACGTTCTTCCAATTGAACATATTTGTTGCCCCGGTCGCACGAACCGCTAAAATAGAATTAACAATCTCATCGGGAATGGTATTTTTACTCATCACCCTGCACCTCACTTTCCTTAACATTCCTACGGCTTTCCTGCATCGCTGTGTACTTGGCGTTCGCCGAGAAACTGGCGTTGCCCGATAAATTTCGGCTGTACCATTTCCTCGCCGTGCTGTACTCCGCACCGTTCATGCCGATTTTTACCAAGAATGTCCGCATGGCGAATTTCTCGCTCTCAACCTCACGCTCGGTGGCGGTGACGCGCTGATGCCGCTTGACATATCTGACCATCGCGGCGGCAAGCTGACCGTAAATTTCGCCGACACCGACTTCCTCGCTGTAGGGAAACACAAATTGCACATTGTCGCCTGTTTCCTTAATTTCCAGCGGACTGCCGATGGCTTTGGCAAGGAGTGTCCGCTTGCTTTCGGCGAGTTTTATGAGATTTTGAAAATGCGTGTCCGAGAGTGTGCCGTTTTTCGGAATCTCGATGGTCAGCGTGTCGTAGAGGTTATTTTCTTCCACCAGTTTTTGGATGTCTACCCCGCGCACAAACTCGTAATCGTCGTCCAGCTGATGCAGTTCAAGCAACACCACCTCGCCTTCGCAGAACTCACGGGCTTCTTTGTACGCCACGATGTCGTTCTCGGCGGTGAAAATCTCCATGCGGTCGGGGCGTTCGGGGTCGCTGAGTTCCGCTCGGTAGGTAAAACTTTCCGGCACGTCGCTGGCTTGCATTCCGTCTTCGCCAACAGGGTCGCGGCGTTCTTGCCCGAGTCCCAGCTCCTCACGCTCGGTGATGGGCAGTTCATCGAAAACCGCACCGCCCTGTGTCAGCCAATCTTCGTTGTTGGTCTCGATGCAAATGTCCTCTGTTTCGGCGGGTTTGACCGCTTTGAAGCCGTGCAGGATATCAAGGTTTGCCACCAGCTCGACATTGTCCTCGCCGATGACCTCGCCGTTTTTTGTGATGATGTAGCCGCCGACTTGGTAGTCGAACTTCGGTGCGCCGAGGTAGTTCATGGGAAGGTTCAATTCTTGGCTGATTGCGCCGACGAGTTTTTTCCTGTTTTCACCTGAAACATTGTAATTAATTTGCATATTCGTAGCCTCCTAAGCCTTGATTTCGCAGGCCGGGGTTCGGGGTGTCCCCGATTTAATCCGCCCTTTGCGTAGTACCATATTGCCGCGTCTGCGGACATAAATCAAGGCCTAATATGTTCCATGTATGTTGGAGGCGTGTGCCACAATTCCGCGCAAAACCCACAACGCACAAGGCACACAAAGCGAATTTCCGATGGCTTTGTATGCGTTGGAATCGCTGTATGGCTCGCGGAGGAATTTGCGGATTTGGTTGTCGGTTTTGGTTTTGCCCAGCTCCGCCCAGACCCCGCGCCAATGTGCGATTTGTGCATCTGTCGGCTCGGCGATGTGGATGTTGTCGAGGTGGTCGTCGGGTAGACCTTGAAGCCTTAGGCACTCCAGCGGCGTCAATCTTCGAACTGCGTATGAGTTTTCAACGCAAAGATTCTCCCCGCCGAGGTGGTCACCACCGCTGGCTTTGAGCGTGGCGGGTTCGCCGTTCCATTTGCCGTGACCGTTGTTTCCGAAAGTTTCCACCACAGCTTTGTCTTCGTCGATATCTTGATTGCGGATGCCTTTATAGTCGGAACTGCACAACGCACCCACATTTTTTTGATATGCGACTGCGCCGCCGCTGTCCACCGTATTTAAGGTATAGGACTGCTCCTCTTTGAAGCCGATTCCGGCGGGTCCGTTCTCGTCCTTGCGACCGATGACGTTGCCCGCGATGGCAATTGTCGGCTGAAATATGCAAGCCGCACCCTTGTGATCCGTGGCGGTCAAACTGCCAACATAATCCTCCGTAACGGGCGCACATTGCTTGCGTTCGTCAAGGACAAAATGCGTATTTCCCCCGCCCGTACCCATTTTAGCCGTCAGCGCGGGCAGACTGGTTTCCTCGATTTTCAGACGCGAATCGGAGGGGTGACTCGAAACGGCTATGGCGTGCTGCTGCTCTGCGGTGACGGTAAAAGCAGGGTCGCCAACCTCACCGACACCCACGCCTTGACCGCTGTCCGTGACCCGCGTGGCGTTACGCATATCAATCGGCGCAGCGTAGGCGACCGCGCCTTGATTGTCCCCCATGTGGCTTCTGATGGTATTGGTTTTGTTTTCACAAATGCTCCTGTCAAGCCGCTGTAAAATGCCCGGTTCGAAGTATGTTACGCCTCCAACGCCCGCCGCAGCACCTCCGGCAGCACCTTCCCGCGCGAGGTAACTCGGCGTAAAATTCCGTCCTTTGCCTTCCTGCTCAGATAGAATTTCTGCGGCGCATTCGCCGTCAAAATCGACGACAAGGAACATTCGACGGCGGCGTTGGGCGACTCCGAATTGGGAGGCACACAAGGTGCGATAGGCGAGGCTGTAACCATCTCCCACGACGGCTCCGGCAGTAAGGAATTTGCCCTTGTTGACCGCAGGCAGAGGTACATGGACGGCTTGGTTTTTAATTTTGAGTAACTCATTGAGAACCTCCCGAAAATCAGATTTGCCCTGTGATTTTGAAGAATATATGCCTACAACATTTTCCATAATCGCATAGCGCGGGTACTGTCCATTCGTGGCTTCGCGCATTTCCTTTATGACCCGCACAGCCTCGTGGAACAAGCCGGACGCGCCGTCCAGACCGTTGCGCAACGCACCCGCCGCCTGTGAAAATGATTGGCAGGGACTGCCAAATGTGATGATGTCGACAGGCTCGGCTTCCGCACCGTTGAGTTTGCGGATATCGCCGTATTGCTTGACGTCCGGGAATCGCGCCGACAGCACCAAGCGCGGGTACGGCTCGATTTCGCAACAAAAAACGGGCTGTATGCCCGCTTCGATTGCCGCTAAGTCAAACCCGCCCATCCCGGCC
>Ga0099364_10009521_pt1 | contig 13466 bp, 6 predicted proteins | sample TergutTh196P3_FD_73070 | JGI IMG/M metagenome (GOLD analysis project Ga0099364, IMG submission 73070) | Microcerotermes parvus P3 segment gut microbial communities from Pointe-Noire, Republic of the Congo - Th196 P3 | ecosystem: Host-associated > Arthropoda: Insects > Digestive system > Gut ...
AACGCAAAATTTCATTAGAAGCAGGAGAAACCAAACAAATTGTGACCGTCTGGGACCAGGCTCCACGCGGTATCAACGTGAACACGCTGATTTCTGCCAATCTGCCGAATATTATCAATCAGCCGCTGAATAACATTATCCGGGAGCGGAATGTACCGATTCCCGAAGAAGGCGACTTTTTGATTGCGAATGTCAATTATGTCTTACCCGGCGAGGTCATCGTAGATAATGAAGACGCCGATTTGTTTGAAGTGTCTAAGCCGGATATTGTCGGGCTTTTACCGAAATGGTTAGATGATGCCGAAGATAATACATTCCCTTATGCGGGTATTGACCCTCGTAGACCGCCATTACAATGGACGCTGACAACAAACGATAAATATTACGGTACGTACGTTCGTTCGGCTCATACTATCAAGGGCGGAAGCGGAAGCCAAACGGCTACCTGGAAAGTGCCTATCCCTGAAAAAGGATTTTACGACCTGTTTTACCATGTCTTTGAACCGGAAGAAGTACGCAGGAGCAGGAATCAGGGCGGGAGAGGCTTCGGTAATATGGAATACCAGTTCAAAGTGAAATATAGCGACGGAGGCGAACAAAATGTATACCTCAATCTGCAACGCTCACGCGAAGGGTGGAACCGTCTCGGAGTAGGCGTTTTCGATTTTCGACACGATGATACGATACGGGTCACATTGTCGAACAATTCGGGTATCCGTTTAGTCACAGCCGATGCAGTCAAGATCGTCAGGCGCGAAACAATTGATGAACGACTGAGTTTAGACGATCCGGCGTTGGCGAAAGTTGAATGAACAATGAACAATGAACAATGAACAATGGACAAAAGGCTGTAAGCCTTACTTATTTCAACGTATGGCAGCGCCATACGAATGCAGAATGCAGAATGCAGAATGGAGAATGGAGAATGAACTGAGAACTGAAAACTATAAAAAAAAAATATAATGATGAAGAGAAATTTAAAGTTGAAATTTATTTGGGGCGTTGTTTGGCTGATGGGATTGTCCTTTTTTTCGGAAGCTCAAATAACGCTAACTATCGAGCAGGCGTTGGATATAGCGGAAGACAATAATCCGCAGATGAAATCTGCCAAGCTAAATCTTGAAAGGACGCGATACAGTTTAGAAGCGCAACGCGCTGCCTTGAAACCACAGTTTTCAATGAACGTAAGCCCGATCAGTTATAGCCAAACCCGAAGTTTTGATAACCGCTATTCGGAATGGTACACGAATAAAAGTTTAGGGTCTTCTGGGACATTTCGGACAAGCCTGCCGATCTTATTGACCGACGGTACATTGTCCCTCGTCGACGAATTTGGATGGCAGGATAGGACATCAATGAATCAAAACGGTGAAAACAGAAACAAGGCGTTTGCTAATGACCTTTCTATCCGGTATACTCAGCCGATATTCACCTATAACCGCTTGAAAATGCAACTTCAACGACTTGAGTTTGACCATGAAAATTCCGGGATCAGTTATGCTTTGCAGCGCTTGACTATGGAAAGTAGTATCACAAGCCAATTTTATCAGGTCTATATGACGCAAAAGGAGCTTGAAATCAGCAGAGACCAATATGAAAATGCGAAGAAAGACTATGAGATCATCAAAGAAAAAGTAGAAGCAGACTTATCTGCAAGAGAAGAACTCTTTCAGGCCGATGTGAATCTGGCGACTGCAGAATCAAGCGTCGAATCAAACATCGTAAGGTTAGAAAATGCGAAAGACGGGTTGAAACAAACATTAGGTATACCGCTGAACGAAGAAATCAATGTAATAGCAGACGTCGCCATCACCCCTATCATGATAGACCAGGAAAAGGCGATACATTCCGGATTAACCTCACGTATGGAATTGCGTCAACGAGAAATTGATATTGCTGAATCTGACTTGCAGATGATTACAGTTAAGGCGATGAATGAGTTTAGAGGTGATATTTCACTTTCTATCGGTATTACTGGTGATAATCAACGGTTTGAAGATATTTATAAGCAACCGACCCAAAGTCCGAGAGTTGGCATCACCTTCACCGTTCCGATTTTCGATTGGGGCGAGAAAAGAGCGCGGATACGAGCGCAAGAGACATCACAGACGGTAGCTAAATTGAATTATGAAAACTTGAAAGTGAACTTTGAGTTAAGTATTCGTCAGACCATTCGCAGGATAGGCAACCTTCTAACTCAAATCAGTATTAGAGAAAAAAACGTATTAAACGCACAACAGACCTATGAACTCAATCAGATCAGGTATCGTGAAGGCGATCTGACAGGTATGCAAATGAGTCTCATTCAAGTACAACTCTCTAACGCCAGAATTAGCCTTGAGCAGGCGCTTATCGATTATAAAAACGAATTGCTGAATTTGAAAATTATTACGCTTTATGATTTTGAGAAAGATAAACCGATTGTTCCCGTTAGAGAATTACCTGTAAATACCCAAAGATAACATCCCACTACTTTAAAGTAAATTATTAATAATCAAATAGAAAATGTCATGTATAACAACCGAATTATTGCGCTTTGCGCATTGAGTTTATTTTTCCTGACAACCTGCAACAATCCGCAGCAATCGGGGGCGAGTGAAATAGAAACGCCGGTTTCTGTGCGCGAATTGAAACCCATCGGCTCAATTAGCAATTTAGCGCCTACGTCGGGAACGGCAATAGCCAATCTCACCGTAGACCTCAATTCTGAAATGAGCGGACTGTATAAACTGCAGACCAATCCCCGCACAGGACGACCCTATAAAATGGGGGATGCAGTTAAAAAAGGCGACCTGATTATCCGTTTAGAGGATAGCGAATATGAAAATAACATCCGTATTGAATCCCGAAAATTGCAGTTAGAAATTGCAGAAAATGAGCCGGAAAAACAGCGTGCGCTACAGGAAAAAGGGGGAGCTACGGAAACTCAAATAAAAAGTGCAGAAGTACAGGCAGCAAATGCGCGGTATGATTTGGAAAACGCTTTCCTTAGCTTGGAAAAAATGACCGTTAAAGCGCCTTTCGACGGCGTAATAGTGAATTTGCCGCATCATTCGCCGGACGTCAAGGTAGCTTCGGGACAACCGATGGTAGGTATTATGAATTATGCCAGCCTGTTTATGGAAATTAATCTGCCCGAAAGCGCTATCGGGTCTATTCAGGTAAGTCAACCGGTCTATATTACGCATTATACCTTACCTTATGATACCCTCAAAGGCATGATAAGCGAACTATCGCCCGCTATCAGTTCCGAAACGCGTACTTTCAAGGGAAAGATCGTGATTGATAATGCGGAATTGAAACTGCGCCCTGGTATGTTTGTCAAAGCGGATGTAATCATTGACATAGCCGAAAATACCATCGTCATTCCGAAATCCGTAGTGCTGTCCTCGCGTAATAGAAGGTATGTCTATGTCGTAGAACGGGATATCGCGGTCATCCGCAATTTAGTCACAGGCATTGAAAACGATGATTATGTGCAGGTATTAGAGGGATTATACGAAAATGACCAGCTCATTGTCAGAGGTTTTGAAACCCTCCGCGAAAACAGCCGCGTCAGAGTATTAAGATAAAACTACAAACTACAATGCGAAAATTAATCAATTTTGCAGTAAAAAATCCAGTCACGATTGTAATGGTTGTGCTGGCAATCTTATTGCTGGGCTATATTTCTTACGATCGACTGAACGTGGATTTATTACCCAATATGAACTCTCCGCGCCTCTTTATCGAAATGGAAATAGGCGAGCGTCCTCCCGAAGAGATAGAAAAGATGTTTATTACAAACATGGAATCAATGGCTATCCGGCAGCAGGATGTGACGCAGGTATCGTCTATTATTCGGGCAGGCACTGCGCGAGTAACCGTCGAGTATGTGCAGAACAAAGACATGGACGAAGCGTTCTTAGACCTTCAGAAAGCGCTTACCACGTACACAAGCAATCAGGATATAGAATCTATCAATATTACCCAACACGACCCGAACACAGCGCCGGTCATGCTCGTTGCCATGTCGCACCGTACGATTACGGACATGGCTGAACTACGCAAAGTAGCCGAAAGTTATGTCCGTAACGAATTGATTCGACTTCCGGGCGTTGCCGAAGTTTCCCTGTCAGGTCAAGAAAGGTCTATTTTGACGGTCAACACCGAAGCGTATAAATTGAAGGCTTTCGGTTTGACGGCAGATGAGGTTAATTCGCGCATTAGAGCGAACAACCAGACGATTTCAGGTGGTACTGTGACCGAACTCGGAATGCAATACTTAGTAAAAAGTACCACCCAGTTTACGAATGAAGCCGACTTTGACAACCTCATTGTGGGTTACCGTGCTACTGATGCAAACGCAACTGCGGCAAGTACAAGCCGCGCACCGGTGTATCTGCGCGAAGTGGCGACCGTAAAATTTGAAAACGACCGCCCTGATAATATCGTCCGGCTGAACAACGAGCGTTGTATCGGACTTTCTATCTACAAAGAAATGCAGCAGAATACGGTGCGGGTAGTGAGCGATATCAACAAACAGTTAGGAGTCATCGAGCAGGCTTTGCCCGGTTACAAGTTTGAGGTGATCACGAATCAAGGCACGTTTATCAACGATGCGATAGGAGAGGTTAAAAATAGCGCCGTCTTAGGTATCGTACTTGCCATTATAATCCTGTTTGTCTTCCTCCGAAGGATAGGAACGACGCTGATCGTCAGTTTGTCTATACCGATTTCTATCGTGGCGACTTTTAACATGATGTATTTTAACGGATTGACGCTGAATGTGATGACATTGAGCGGATTGGCGCTGGGGGGAGGGATGCTGGTAGATAATGCAATCGTCGTGATCGAAAGTATATTCCGAAACCATGAACGCGGAATTAGTAGAAAGGAAGCCATCATCACAGGTACTTCCGAAGTATCCGGCGCCATCATCTCATCTACGCTGACGACCATCGTCGTCTTTCTGCCTATCGTTTATATTCACGGCGCTTCCGGCGCGCTCTTTAAAGACCAGGCATGGACGGTCGCATTTGCGTTGCTGTCGTCCCTGTTTGTCGCATTGCTGGTTATCCCAACACTCTATGACAAATTAGCAGGGGCAGGACGGAAAAATAAGGAGGTGAATACCGAATCGGGTTCTGTGAAATTCGGTTGGTACAGCAATCTACTCCGGTCGTTGCTCAAAGCCCGGTGGGTCATTATTTTATCTTCCGTAGCGCTGATTGTCTTATCCATTTTTATGCTTCCTATGCTGGGAACGGAGTTTCTGCCGCGCTCTGAAAGTAAAACGTTTACCATATCGGCGAAACTGCCCGAAGGCTCCCGATTAGAACGTACAGACGGAGTGGTGCAGGCGCTTGAATTTATGGTTCATGCTATCAGCGGCGATAGTTTATGTACCGTTTATACGCATGTGGGCAAAGGCTCGTCGGCAAACGAGGTTTTTGAAGCCGAGCATACGGCAATGATGAAAGTCATCCTCTCCAAGACAGCCCCAATACCTCCTGAAACAGTGATCGAACGCTTTGTAGAGGCAACTCATTCCATCGAAGGGCTTGAATTGGAATTTAAACAGGAAGAAAATACGTTAGGAACATTTTTTGGAGACGATACGGCGCCTATCGTCGTCGAAGTAAAAGGCGAAGACTTAGAAGAGATAGCGACGATAACGGATGATATATTAGAGAGAATACAGGACATTCCCGGGATATTTAATTTAAAATCGTCCATAGCCGACGGAGCGCCTGAATTAGTCATATCCATAGACCGAACAGTAGCCGGAATCAATAACATTTCAGCTCAGACGGTTATCTCTCAGGTAAGCCAACAGTTGCGAGGTCTCAATGCCGGGAAAATGGATTTCAAAGGCGAGATGCGCGATATTATCATCAAAACGCCGGACATCACGGCAAGTAATTTGCGAGACATCGTTATCCGCAACCAGAATCAGGAATTTCTGCTTCGAGAGATAGCGACCATCGAACATTCGTTTGCCCCGAAAGAAATATACCGCAGGAATCAGGCGCGTATTAATAAGATATTAGCCGATAAAGATTTGAACCTCTCGCTCGATAAGGTGGCTCAGCAAATACGAGAGGCTGTCAGCGACATCTCACTGCCTCAGAATTATACGATTACCGTGACAGGCGAAGAAGAAAAACGGCAGGAATCGATGCAGAGCCTGATGTTTGCCTTGTGGTTGTCTATCCTGTTAGTTTACATGGTGCTGGCTTCCCAATTTGAATCGCTGCTCCATCCGTTTACCATCCTGCTAACGATCCCCTTAGCGCTTGTAGGGTCAGTACTGATTTTTGTGATTACGGGTATGACGATCAATATCATGGGCGTTATCGGTATCATTATGCTTGCAGGTATTGCAGTGAACAATTCCATTATTTTGGTCGGACGTATCAATCAGTTGAAAGAGACAATGAACCTTAGCGATGCGATTGTTTATGCTGGGCAGCAGCGTATTCGTCCTATCATCATGACGAGTTTGACAACGATTCTGGCGTTACTGCCGATGTCGTTTAATATCGGCGAAGGCGCTGCCCTGCGTTCGTCGTTAGCCATGGCGGTGATTGGCGGATTAGTTACTTCAACGATCATGAGTCTCGTAGTAATCCCGTGCGTGTACTACGTTTTTGAACAAATGAAACGCCGAGTGACCCGAACATCCGATATATAATTGTAAGACAAAAAGCATGAAATTTCTATTAAATAGAAGAGTTGCAATCAGCATGTTGTTTATATCGCTGACCCTCCTCGGGTATATGTCGTATAAACAATTACCGTTAGAACTGTTCCCTAATGCAGAATTGCCTACGCTGTCGGTGACTGTCAATGCGCCTCAGAATATGGACCCTGCCTACGTAGAATCGGAGGCCATCATTCCTATTGAGGGAGCTATCAGTTCCATCGGCGGTGTGGAAAGGATCGAATCAAACGTTAGCGGCGGACGCTCTACCATCAGGATTGAATTTGCTAATCATGTGAATATCAAAACGACTTCGCTGCGGTTAGAAGAGAAAATGAAAGAAGTATCGGCTAAGTTGCCGGAAGGTTTTACCGTCCGTGTACAGCGAGGCGCCGATATGACTTCGATGGCGTCCAGCAATTTCATGACTTTGCAGGTGCGTGGCAAGGGCGGTGTAGACTATGTGCGTAACGTCACAGACGAAAAAATAGCGACCGAGTTGCAAAATATTGACGGCGTGGCTGCCGTCAATGTATTTGGCGGACGGGAGAAAGCAATAGAAGTCAGGTTGGATTTGGAAGCCTGTAAAGCCTTGAACCTTACTCCTTCCCGAATAGCAACTACATTGGGCAACCAGGCGCAGGAAAGAATTTTTGTCGGTAATGTGAAAGAAGGCGATACACAGTTTTTTGTTCATGTCAGTTCGACGTATAACAAGGTCTCCGATATTGAAAATATCGTTGTAGCGCCCGGTCCTATTTTATTAAAAGACATTGCCATTGTCTATTTCGACTTGAAAGAGGAGACATCCTACAGCCGCGTGAACGGAATGGAATCCGTTCGGATTAATTTGATGTACGACGCACAGACGAATATGATTGATTTAGCCAAGCGCACGATTCGCGTCATTGATAATCTGAATGAACGCTTATTGGGGTTGGAAGTAGAAATCGTCATTGACGCCAATCAGGCTGAAATCATGGAAAACAACCTCAATCAGATCGTTGACCTTGCTTTAGTAGGCGGATTGTTAGCCGTTTTTGTATTGTGGTTTTTCCTTAAAAATTTTCGGCTCGTTGTTACCATTGCGCTCTCTATACCGCTTTCTGTCTTTATAGCTTTTAATCTTTTTTATGCAACAGGATTGTCTTTAAACAGTCTGACACTCGTAGGATTAGCGCTTGCCATCGGTATGTTGTTAGATAATAGCGTCGTTGTGTTAGAGAACATATACCGCTTGTCAAGCTCCGGAATGCCGTCAGACCGATCCGTGTTGCAGGGAACGACCGAAGTCTGGCGCTCTATCGTTGCAGCCACACTTACTACCGTCACCGTTTTCCTGCCGTTTCTTTTTACCGATATTTTCGGCCTGAAATTGTTAGGTAGCAGCATCGGCGTTTCTGTTGTTTCTACGCTGGTTGTTTCAATGGCGGTCGCTTTACTTTTCGTTCCCATGATGGCTTATACGCTACTTCGGGCGAAAAACAGCAAGAATATGTTCTACGAAAAAGTGTCGATAGACCAGCGTCCGGTGCAAATCTATTTAGTCCTTCTCAAAACTTGCATGAGACGTCCGGGCGTAACGATTTTTGGCGCTGTGACCCTGCTAATTGTTTCTTTCATGCTGGCCAATACCTTAAATTTGCAAATGAGCAAAGAACCGGACGTAGACCGCTTTGGCATAAATATCACGATGCGCACCGGCAGTACGCTGCAAAGTACGGACAAGTTAGTGCGGATGCTGGAAGAACGTATCGCAGAAGCCGAAATACCGGAATTGAAAGATGTCTCCTGTAGTGTATATGCAGAACAAGCCTCCTTAACGCTTGTCATGAAAGAAGATTATAAAAAGATTAGCAGACGGGGCATGTCCGAAATTCAGGCTGACGTTCAGACGCTTCTGCCGCGCGTAGATAACGCTCAAATCACAGTAACAGGGGCTTCCGGAGGCGGCTCACAGAGTAGTCTGATGGGCGGCGGAACCGCTTCATTGATGCGTATGATGGGGATAGGCTCTAATCAGGAACGCATCCTCATCAAAGGCTCTGATTATGATTTGATGCTGATAGTCGCCGAAGACATCCGTTATATCATGGAAAATCAGGACTTTATCCGTAGCGCATGGGTGTCTTACCAAAGTCGTCAACCGGAAGTACGCCTCAATTTCGACCAGATATTGCTCAATTCTTATAATATATCGAGCGGAAACATTGAAACCGGACTGAGAGAAATGAGTAACGAATATTCTTCCAATGTAAGGTTTAAGGTCGGGGAAGAATATTATGAAATAATGATACGCGATAACCCACAGACGGAAGATGAAACAGATGAAGACGAAGACGAAGATGAAGAGGCAGAAGTAGAACTGAAAAAGCCGCAGACTAATCAAATTCCGATTGAAAAATTGCAGACCGTTCAAGTGGCTAACGCATCCGGCGGCTTGCAAAACCTGACAGACATCGCTTCTATCACCAAGTCGTGGGGACGCTCCCGGATTACGCGCGTCAATCAGGATAAACAAATGTACATAGGATATTCTTTTACGCGGGATATTGAAGGGTCTAAAACGTTATTAGAGGGTTATCGCTCCGATATTGACGAGATGATAGTGACCTATAACCCGCCTAACGGAATTGCCATCGAAGTCATTCACCAGGAAAGCGAAATGGGTGAGTTCCAATTCCTGATATTAGCGGCTGTGATCCTGATCTTCATTATATTAGCCTGTGTTTTCGAATCCGTTTCAACGCCGTTTATCATTCTGTTTTGCGTGCCGTTAGCGGCTATCGGAGCGCTGTTAGCCCTACTGCTTACCGGCAATACAAATCTGTTGAACGCCAATGTGCTGACCGGTTTTTTGATTTTGCTGGGCGTAGTGATCAATAACGGTATCATCTTAATAGATTATTCAAATATTCTTCGCGCGCGTGGTTACAGACGTGAAAGGGCTTTGATCATGGCGGGACTGTCGCGCGTAAGACCTATCCTGATAACAAGCGTCACTACCGTTATCGCCATGCTCCCGTTAGCGATGGGCGATACGGAGTATTCAGGTTTAATTGGCGCTCCTTTTGCTATTACTGTGATAGGCGGTCTTTCTTTTTCTACCTTGCTAACGTTAGTCGTCATACCTACCGTTGCGGTAGCGCTCGAAAACACAATGGCATGGTACCGTACCTTAGCGATGAAGACTAAACTCATTCATTTGGCGATTGTCCTTTTTGGGGTTTTTGGTATTTACCTGTATGCGGATGGGTTGTTGCAACAAATTACCTATTTCATTGCCTTGATCGCAATCGTACCCGGCGCAACCTATTTTGCACAGACCAGTTTACGGCGAGCCAAAGCGGATGTGATTGATAAAGAGAAGGATATTCATATCATTGTCGAGAGTATTGTGAAAATATATGACCGGGAAGGCGAATTTTCGCGTCAGTGGAAAAGCGGTTCGGAATTGCGCAGGCGATTGGGAATAGCCTCCGAGTACCGCTCATTGAAAGACTTTATCGGACTGAGTTGGCAAATTGCCGTTTGGGGATTTGCTATCTATTTTACCTATTTCTATTTGACTAATAAAACGTGGGTTTTTCTGTTTACTTTTCCCGTCTATGCTGCTTCTATCTACTTGTGGAGGGCTATCAGAGAATATTTATTTTATCGTTTTAAGGGTAGCAAAATCGTCCGGTATATCAACCGTTTTATCTTCTGGGGTCTTCCGGCGTTGTTTATGTTCCTCTTATATAAGAAGATAGAAGATATTCCTTTTATCTTTATTGTCGGTTTCTTGTGGGCGGCCGGTATCGTAATCTATCTTACATCGCAACATTTATATGTTAATAACGTTAATATTGAGCGGATTACCGGTCGGTTTGCCTCTTTTAAACGTTCCTTTTTCCGTTTCGTTAAAAAAGTGCCGATCATCGGTAAACGCCGTCGTCCCTTCAAAGCCTTGCGTAGCATTTCGTTTGAAATTAAAACGGGTATGTTCGGTCTGCTCGGTCCTAATGGCGCCGGAAAATCTACCTTTATGCGTATCATCACCGGTATTTTAGAGCAGAGCTACGGTACGATATGGATCAATGGAATGGATACGATCAAACATCGTGAGGAGCTGCAGAGCTTGATCGGCTTCTTGCCGCAGGAATTTGGAACGTATGAAAATATGACCGCTTGGGAGTTCTTAGACTATCAGGCGATCATGAAAGGATTAAAGGAAAAAGCGAAACGGCATGAACGGATCGAATATGTCCTGAAATCCGTCCACTTGTATGACCGGAAAGACCATAAGATCGGCTCTTACTCCGGCGGTATGAAGCAACGCATCGGTATCGCATTGATCTTACTGCACCTGCCGCGTATATTAGTCGTAGACGAGCCGACGGCAGGTCTTGACCCCCGCGAACGCATCCGCTTCCGTAATCTGTTGGTAGAGTTGAGCAAAGACCGTATCGTCATCTTCTCCACCCACATCATCGAAGACATCTCAAGCTCGTGTAATCAGGTAGTCGTAATCAACAAAGGCGAGTTGAAGTATTTCGGCGACCCGTTAGAAATGATCGACATGGCCATCGGTAAAGTATGGAATTTCTTGATTGACAAACAGTCATTCGAAGAAAAATTAGACAAGTCGCTTGTCGTAAACAACATCCAGGACGGCGACAAAATCCAGGTACGCTACCTCTCCAAAGAGCAACCCTACCCCGGCGCCACCCAAGCCGAAGCCAACTTAGAAGACGCCTACCTATGCTTACTAAAAAACATGTAAAAAAATTCGTAATTGCTTCCCTTCAGAAAGTGATTTTCAATTCGTAATTCGTAATTCGTAATTCGTAATTAAATATGAGTGATTATTTAACCCTAATAAACAAACTAATCCGGTACAACCTGAAAGTCATATTCGCCGGAAAGTTCTTCTGGTTCTTACTTGCAGCCTTATTTTTTCTGGGCTATTTAATGTTCGATACCGCATGGAACAGGATTGAAATCAACGAGGGACGCATCTATAACATTTTGATCTTCCCCTGCCTGTTGCTGATTTTCTACCCCGTTGTTTTCGGTATTCAAAACGATGAAGACAACCGGATACTCGAAATCATTTTCGGCATCCCTAACTACCGCTATAAGGTCTGGGGACTTCGTATGCTAATGATTTATGTGGCGAATTATTTTATCCTCGTACTCTTCGCATACATAAGTCTGAAGTTGTTGTACCCCATCAATATCTTCGAGATGTCGGCACATCTGTTATTCCCGATGCTGTTTTTCGGCAATTTAGCCTTTATGTTTTCGACCATCATCCGAAGCGGAAACGGCACCGCCGTAGCAATGATCATCACCGGATTACTCTTCTACATCTTCTCCGGCTCCATCGGCAACTCGTTCTGGAACGTCTTCCTCAATCCCTTCATCTCCCCCCAGAACCTCCACCCAATGATCTGGCAAGACACAATCCTCCAAAACCGCATCTTCCTCTTCGTCGGCAGCCTAATCTTCCTCATGATAGGCCTCCTCAACCTCCAAAACCGCGAAAAGTTCGTATAGCAAACACATGTAAATAAACTACTTAAATATCTGCGCTATGAATTTACAACCCATCCAAAACAAAATTCACGAAATTAGAGGTTACAAGGTCATGTTAGACTTCGATTTAGCCGATATTTATGAAGTCCCAACCAAAGCCCTCAAACAAGCCGTCAAAAGAAACATGAAACGTTTCCCCACTGATTTTATGTTTGAATTAACAATAAACGAATGGAAGGAACTGGTCACAATTTGTGACCAGATACCGGAGACCATGAAACATAGCTATATACCGCCATTTGCATTCACCGAACACGGAGTAACTATGTTATCAAGCGTTCTTAGGAGTGATGTTGCTATTAATGCAAGCATTCTTATAGTACGCGCCTTTGTAGCCGTTAGACAATTGATTTTAAATCCACCTGCCGACCGAATTACTGAGCTAGAAAGACAAATGCTGGAACTTAAACAATACATCATAGATGTATTCACTGACCAGAACGACATCAACGTAGATACTCGGACACAATTGGAATTAATCAACAATGCACTTGCCGAATTGCAGAAACAGAAACAAACTTTAAACTCACCCCGCAGGCGAATAGGATTCAAGACAGGAGAAGAAGATACCTTTATTTAGCGTTATAGAGCCAGTAAATCTACGTTTATACGCAAATTACTTATGTTTCGCACTTCTTTTGTCTCGTTAGGGACTGCATATCGATAGAATATGCACATCCTCCCCTCCCTATAGTCCCGTTAGGGACTACATATAGGTAGAATACATCATCCTTGTCAGGTATACTGGGTACGCATGCGTCGCGCCTGCATCAAATCGATCAGGAAAATTATTTTCTGATTTTCGAAAAATTTTGGACAAAAATGATGAAAATTTAAATAATACCCGTATATTTGCCGAAACAAACATAAAAAATATTTGCCTATGAGCATAGATTTTCATGGATAAAAATCGCCCTAATGAATCTTTGCTCGAACAGTTGTTAATTTGCTGTGATACAGAGATTTATGTTATTTTTTGGGTTGTATTTCTAATGTAATTAGGGTATGATATATTAATATACAGCACTTCACCAATTTTTATATGCTTCATTTATATGGGTACGCAGTATCCAGAATGCCTATTATTCGGCTTTAAATGAATATTATATGATTTTTCTTTGTTTTATTGAATTATTTTTATACCTTTGCGGCGTGTTGTTTCATGGATTTATATAACCCTAATTTCAATAACGTATGACGC
>Ga0099364_10009522_pt1 | contig 13466 bp, 12 predicted proteins | sample TergutTh196P3_FD_73070 | JGI IMG/M metagenome (GOLD analysis project Ga0099364, IMG submission 73070) | Microcerotermes parvus P3 segment gut microbial communities from Pointe-Noire, Republic of the Congo - Th196 P3 | ecosystem: Host-associated > Arthropoda: Insects > Digestive system > Gut ...
AAGTGATAATAAGCGATGGTCAATCAGCTTTGGATTTCGTCGCAAGCATGGTATATGGGCATGATTGTTATGGCATTGCCGTGAACAAGGCGGCTGTAGCGGAGGACTTTTTCGTGCTTTCCACAGGGGTAGCCGGTGAAGTCGTGCAAAAATTCGTAAATTACAAAATGCGGTTCGCAATCATTGGCGATTTTTCAGGCTACACGAGCAAGCCGCTACATGACTTTATTTATGAGAGCAACAAAGGCAGGCATTTGTTCTTTGTTGCTGATGAAGATGAGGCAATCTCGAGGTTGGGAGAATGAGACTACATAGGTGGTGATGAAATGTTTGGAATCAGATATGTGTCCGTAACAGATAAGCCCTTTTGGTTTACGCTCGACAAGCACATGAGCGATAGTGAATTTGAGCTAAAAGTCCGCGACAGGAGAGGATATATAATCAGCGACAACAATAAACCCATCGGAGTAATGAGGTATAATCTGTTTTGGGACAACACACCGTTTTTAACGCTTATTTATATTGACGAAGCCTATCAAGGAAAGGGATTCGGAAAACAGGCAATGTTTTATTGGGAAAACGAAATGCGTGGTCTTGGTTATAAAATGGTAATGACTTCAACACAGGTGGACGAACAAGCGCAGCACTTTTACAGAAAACTCGGTTATAAAGATAGCGGTTGTCTTATCTTGGATAACACGCCATTTGAGCAGCCGCAGGAAATGTTTATGATAAAAACGCTTTAGCTTCGGTCTACTTGACTCGAATTTGAAATGAGGAACCGCAAAATATGCTATAATGATCTGTATTGTGGAATAAATTAGTAATCCATGTTATAGTATAGATTAGAATTGCGTAAGCGATAGTAAAGCCAAATCTGCGCGAATTACGGGACGCTGGTGTGGAGGGTTAGTGACGTGAAGAATATTGCAGTCATATATAAATCGAAATACGGCTCATAATAGTGCAAATCCATTTCGGATGTTTTGCAAGTAGCAAAAAGGAGATAGGAGAAATCATGCGTAGTGTTTATGTTAGTTTGCCAACGGTCGATACCGTTCAGAAATTTGTGGAACAAATCTCCCCTTTGGAAGGTAACATTGACTTATTGTCTGATGGATATGTCTTAGATGCAAAGTCGCTAATGGGTATTTTCCGGCTTGACTTGTCAAAACCAATAAAACTGACTGTAGAAAAAGACACAGAGGAAGCAATGCGGGCGATTAGCTGTTTTAGATCAGATATCTCCCCGCTACAGTAACGAAATATCACTTTAAAAATAAAACGAATGGACGATTGATATGGACAACGAATTTATCACTTTAACAATAGGAGCGCAAAAAAACATAGCTCTCATATCGCACGATGGAAAAAAGCAAGAAATGCTTGACTGGTGCGAATGGAACAAGGAGCTGTTAAGCAAGCATTTTTTATGCGGTACGGGGACTACTGCAAAAATGATTACAGACCGAACCGGACTGCCTGTTAGGGGGTATAATAGCGGACCGCTTGGCGGTGACCAGCAAATTGGAGCGAAAATCGTGGAGGGTACTATTGATTTCGTTGTTTTCTTCTCCGATCCGCTTTCAGCGCAGCCGCATGACCCTGACATTAAGGCACTATTGCGGATTGCTCTTGTGTATGATATACCAATCGCTACAAACAGAGCGTCTGCCGATTTTATGATTACCTCGCCATTGATGACGGAAGAGTACAAGCATCAAGTTGCAAATTTTCACAATTCTGTACTGCTCCGCTCCCAATCGCTTGTCGACAATTTGGCTGTTGATTGAGAATCTATATGTGCATGGTAAGCGCATTTGCTGCAGTGAAAAGCTGCTTTTCCTATACCTGACTTTTCTAGGTAAAGAAAACGGCTTCGGATTGCCGAAGCCGCTTTGCTGCGCATTGTTATTTAAACCATATTTCTGTGCAGAACAAAATGAAGGCTAATAGTCCTCCGATGAATACTGCTCCAACGAGAAAGACTGCTTTTAGGACTCCAATCGTAAACGCGATTGTTTCGCGTTTTGTTAATGTTATGGGTTCTGATGAGCTATCTGTTTGGGTGGGTTCTTTTTTCTTTGGTGTATACCAAGGCATCCCCTCAACGTTCATCGAGGCGATTACTCTGCCGTCGTCTATGAATACCGGTTTTTTTTGTTTTTTCAATATTTACCACCCTGCTGAGCGAGACGTCGAGGACGCCGTCCCCTACATCGCGGCACCCCAAATATCAATGAACAATGAACAATGAATAATGAATAGTAAACGGGAGACGAAGGTATGGATTGCCGCGTCGCCCTGCGGGCTCCTCGCAATGACGAGAGACGAAAGAACCCTGCGGCTTAGTTAATTCCGAGTTGCGTCAGGAGCAGAGTCCCTGACCTACAACAAACTATAAGGATAAGACTATTCCAAATTCCAAAAAACATTCATTCCCTCTGCGGAGGGGTGGACGTGAAACGGACGGGGTATGGCATATTCCGCATTTACGTCAGGAGCAGAGCCCCTGACCTACAAAAACAATTAATAATACTGTTGTCTTCGCATTGTAATTTCACAATCAAAAACATTTCTGCATTTTGCATTATCATTTCTCATTTTCATAAAGATGGCAGGCGCAGAAATGACCGGGCTTAACTTCCTTAAACTCCGGATTTACTAGCGAACACTGCTCCATTGCGTTTTCGCAACGAGTGTGAAAATTGCAACCCGTAGGCTTGTTAGCAGGAGAGGGGATACTGCCCTGCAACATGATTCGATTCATCTTTGTATCAGGATCTGCGACAGGAATCGCTGATAAAAGCGCTTTCGTATAAGGATGCAAAGGCTCACCATAAAGCCCCTCGGTATCAGCAAATTCAACCAACGAACCGAGATACATGACTCCTACAGTGTCGGAAATATACTCAACGACCGATAAATCGTGCGAAATAAACAAATAAGTCAGACCGAAATCCTTCTGGAGCTGCTTTAACAAATTGATGATTTGAGCTTGAATCGACACATCCAAAGCAGAAACAGGCTCATCGCAAACGATGAAGTCCGGGTTAAGAGCCAAAGCACGAGCAATGCATATCCTTTGCCGCTGACCTCCTGAAAACTCATGAGGAAAACGATCCCTGTGGTACTCCCTGAGACCGCAGGCTTCCATGACTAAAGTGATATAATCGTTAAAATCCTTATCGGGAACAATCTTATGCTCGCGGACCGCCTCGCTGATAATCTCCCCGACCGGCACACGCGGAGACAAGCTGGAATAAGGGTCTTGAAACACGATTTGCATTCGCGGACGCATCAAACGCAGATCGCTTTTTGATAGCTCAAAGACATCCTGCCCATCAAAAACGACATCGCCGGATGTTTTATCCATTAGCCGAAGCATCGTTCGCCCAATAGTGGTCTTACCGCAACCTGATTCTCCGACAAGCCCCATAGTCTCCCCGCGTTTTATGCTGAAAGAAACGCCATCGACAGCTTTGACATTTCCGATGGTACGTTTGAAAAAACTGGACTTAATCGGAAACCACTTAACGAGATTCTTTACCTCAATCAGATTATCCATTTACCAAATCCTCCATGCTGACGGTTTTCGGATATCCGAGGATCTCGCCCGTTTCAAAATAGCGCCAACATGAAACGACGTGATTACCATCGACTTTAATCTCCGGCGGGTACTCTCCTGCGCATTTATCGACCCGCATTTCGCACCTATCGCGAAAATAGCAATAATTAGGCATATCAACGGGGTTTGGCACATTGCCCGGAATATTGTATAGAGCCTCTGTCTTATTGCCGGACTTTGGCTTGGACTTCATAAGCCCGAGCGTATATGGGTGCATCGGCGAATGAAATATATCGTGCGTTGTGCCTTTTTCGATTACGCGACCAGCATACATGACGACGACATGGTCAGCCATATGCGCTATGACTCCCAAGTCGTGCGTAATCAACATGATTGAGCTGTTAATTTTATCTTTGAGTTCCATGAGCAAGTCAAGTATTTGAGCTTGGATTGTTACATCAAGCGCGGTAGTAGGTTCATCTGCAATGATTAAATCAGGGCTGCACGCAAGAGCCATAGCTATCATTACGCGCTGACGCATACCACCTGACAATTCATGGGGAAACATATTATATACGCCTTCGCTATTTGCAATGCCAACCAGATCGAGCATTTCGATTGAGCGTTTCTTAATTTCCTCTTTTGACAATTGCGTATCGTGAAGTTCGATGACTTCATCAATTTGCAAACCGCACTTGAATACGGGGTTGAGGCTGGTCATCGGTTCCTGGAAGATCATAGAAATCTTATTGCCACGAATGTGCATCATAGCTTCGGTCGGTGTTTGAACTATGTCATATGTGCTCCCATCACCCATGTTGAAACGAATCTCGCCATTGACTATCTGACCTTGAGGTCTCTGGAGTAGCTGCATAATTGAAAGGCTCATAACGCTTTTTCCGCAACCTGACTCGCCAACGACTCCAACGACAGATCGTTTTGGTATTTCAAAGCTGACGCCATCAACAGCTTTTACAACACCGACATTTGTGAAAAAGAACGTACTTACATTGTCGATTTCAATGACATTGTTCTCATCGTGCAGCTTTGAGCTATAGCACTCAGCATCCAGGTTCTTCACATTGCGAGCGCGTTCAAACTTACGCATAACCTTTCGATTAAAGCGTGATATTCTCTTCGATTCACGTCCTGATAAATAGGACGAACTTTTTTCCTCAGCCAAATCAATCTCTCCTGATCATTGTTTCATCTTTGGGTCGAATGCATCGCGAAGACCATCGCCGACAAAATTAAACGCGACGACTGTCAGGCATATTAGGAAACCAACGGGCAGCCATATATAGGAATATCTGATTAGAGCCTCTGAGGAACTTGTGACGGAGTTGACCATTGTTCCCCAAGTCGCTAAGGGATGCTTGACGCCAAGCCCGAGGAAGGATAAGGTGGATTCGTAGATTATCACTGAACCGACACCCATAGTAGCGGTAACGATAAGCTGCGGCATGACGTTTGGTACGAGGTGGCGGAAAATGCGCCTTCGATACTTCATACCGGTTGCCTCCTGCGCATGCATGAACTCCTGCTCACGCAACGATAGTATCTGGCCGCGAACAAGACGGGCTATGCCTGCCCAGCCTAAAACACCTAGAATTACCATCATCCACATGAGCCGCTGATAGGCATCCATTCTCAGTTTGTCGAACAATGCACCCATGATTATTAGTATAGGATAACCTGGTACGCAATAGAAAATATCTGCAATTCGCATGATGAGCGAGTCGATAGGTCCTCCGAAAAAGCCTGATATTCCGCCGAGGATCACACCAATGAGTATCTCGATGAAAACAACAATAAAACCTACAAGCAGCGAGACCCTGCCACCATACATCATACGTGCGAGAATGTCCATACCATCGCCATCGGTACCAAAAAGATTATTGCTGTTTGGTTCAGAGAAAATATCAATAAGATATGTGATTTGCGCGCATGTTAGAACAAACTCTCCTGTGTTCTTACGTGAGATTTGTATATCAGTTTCTTCATATACCGGACTTCCATCATCATTATACACATAGTTTCCGTTCTCATCTATGCGATGAAGAGCATATGTAAACTCAGTCTCATATATTGAGTTTTCAATCATATCTTCGATTATTTCGGTAACAGTATACTTGAAGTCCAGATATAGCGTATCTTGACCTGTATAGCGGCGAATTGCATATATGCTCAAAGTTGCGAAATCTTGCCCGGTTGCGTCTTTTATGAAAATATCGTTATCGACCGTGTTTATACTATAAGTGTTCCCATCTGCGGTAAATGATTCGCTTTCATATAAAGCGAAGAGCGCGTTACGGCGAAACTCATCCGAAAAGGCAGTGGACACATCGAAAGCATTAAATACATAAGTCGATGCGATATATGCCTGGAGCTTACCTCCTTCTTCCATGACAGCATATGCTCCTGCTCCTTTGTCATCGATCGAGTACATTTTTCCATTATATTCAAAAGAGCCTGCCGTCAGGTTTTCCTCGATGATTTCGATGAAATCTTCTCCCGGAGTTATATCATATAAGTCTAAAGCAACTCCCGGTAATGTAATCACGAAAAGATTTCTCAATCTGGCGACTTGATACCGAGTACCGCTATATATAAATGATTCGTTTCCGGCGTCTATGGCTCTTATTGCTGCTCTCTGGAAATCATCGGAAAATTCCTCGCCAATCCAATCGAACCCTCCCAAAAGCCTGTCATAATGAGCAATTTCACTGTCTTTATAAAACATACCAATTTGATCCATGCTGTTTTGAGAAAAGAGGTATACCTTGTCTCCGAGCTTTTCGATTGTATACTCCATATCATCAGCCGCGACGACGGACATTACATCAAGCTCAGCGGATTTCATGTCAGCAATATAAGCATTAAACCGATTTACGACTGTGCTTCTAATATCAGGAGAACCGGGAATTTGATAAAGAACATACTCTGTTCGCTCAGTTGCGCTTGCATAGTCAACGATTAAATAATCGTACTTGTAGAAAATCTGCGTTTGCGAGTATGGGTAAAAAATCGGGCCGGCAAAAGCAAACATGAACATGAATATAAGAAGGCATAATCCAACAAGAGCCAGCTTGTTTCGAAAGAAACGTTTCGATATCAGCCGCGCAGGCGAGAGGACTTTTGTTCGTTGAGTATCGTCAAGAGCTAAAGTGTCCATCATGTCTGAAACAGATTTATCAGATTGCGAAGTCCGTTCCTGCTCTCTCTTGAGTTTCAGCGCTTGATATAGACTATTTTGTTTTCCCGTATCTACATTATTCATATAATATGCTTCTCCGCGTATATAATTTCTAGTTAACTCGAACGCGAGGATCGACCACTGCATAGAGAACATCGGATATTAGGTTTCCGAGAAGAGTCAGAATCGCAATGAACATCAAGTAGAACATCGTAAACGGAATATCACCCGTCGTCATGGAATAGAAGGCTGTGTAGCCAATGCCTCTTATTGAAAAGATTGTTTCGGTGATTAAAGCGCCGGAAAAGAGTCCCGGCAGCGAACCACCGAGTATTGTTATTAGCGGAATGAGCGTATTTCTGAATGCGTGGTAAGAAATAACGCGGCTCTCCGACAACCCTTTTGCTCGGGCTGTTCGAATATAGTCCGCGTTTAGGACTTCAAGCATATTTGTACGTGTGTAGCGCATTAGGGAGCCTATGCTAACTATTGTTAATGTTAAGGCGGGGAGTATGAAGTGTGCGCAAAGATCCATAAACTTCCCGAAATCAGATAGAAGCAGGTAATTTCGCCCTTGCATCCCGCTGATATCAAGCCATCCGAGCTTAACAGCAAACACGAGTTTTAGTAATGTTGCTGTGAAGAAAGTAGGCAACGATATGCCAACCAATGCAACGACCGTCACCGAATAATCTGTCGCGCTATATTGCTTTCTTGCCGCAATGACTCCAAGCGGTACTGCGATTGCAATTTCCAGTATGAATACAACTAATGCGAGCGCAAAACTGTACCATATGACATCTTTAAATTTTTGTGTCACTTCAATTGTCCAGTTCCAACTCTCACCAAACTCTCCTTTTGCCGCAGAACGGAGCCATACGAAATAACCACCGATAATCCCCTTGTCAAAACCATACTTCGCATTTAGCTCGTCCATCCATTCCTGGGCTGATTTCAAGCTTCCCGGTTTCGTAGCAAGCTCGCGCGCAGTCGCTTCCACGTAGCTGGTTGGCAGACTATACATAAGAGCATAGACCATCAGCATTACAAAAAATAGGATAAGGATGCACAGCAGCAGCCGCTTTAAGAGGAACTCACCCATCTATGCTCTTTTCCTTTCGCAATTGTTAGTAGGGGTGAGGCTTGCCTTGACGTTTCCGGTTCGTCTTTGGAAGGCAAGCCTATCCCCTACGCACTTGACTAAATTAATACAAGACTAATTCATCTCAATGAGTTCAATTTCGCTCATCCAACCCCAGAAAGTCGTGATATCAGGAGTGACAGTTGAGAAGTTGACTCGCTCGGATGAGAAGATTATAGCGTTTTGGCGCTGGTAGTTCGGTACCTCAACAGCCCAGTCCATGATGATGTCGAGGCACTGTTTGTAAGTAGCTCTGCGATAGGCTTGGTTATCGCTCAAGCGGGCTTCCATGATAAGCTCGTCCAGTAGGTCGTCGGTAATAGCGTAGTGGTTGGAGTTCGTGCCGCCTCTGCCGACAATATTTGAGCTGTGGTAAATCTGGTACATATCCGGGTCAATCGTAGCTCCCCATGCGGCAGTCCACATTTCAGCCTCGCCTGACTCAATAGCTTGCCAGAGAACATTTGAATTGGCAGGGTCATTGATTTCAAGCGTAATACCGATCGTCGCCAAGTCTTCTTTGACGGCTGTTAGTATGCCATATGCCGGGTGGTCGCCTACGCCATCGGCGGGAATGATGACCTCGTATATTAACTTAGCTCCGGCAGGTGCTGCGGTGAATGTACCGGATGCGTCATCCCATGTGTATCCTGCTGCTTGGAAGAAACCAATCGCTGCTTGCAGAGCAGCAGCAGCTTTTTCTCTTTCCGTCATAGTTGCCGTGTATATGTTGTTTCCATCCACATCGACGGAATATGCTACCCTGTAACCTTCGTCGTTTGGTTTCGGTGCTGCCCATGATGTGTTTGATATCGGATACTGGATAGTCGATGCCCGGTCTCCGTAATATGAGTTTGTGACTGTATCACGATATACAGCATATAGAGTTGCGAATCCGGCGCGGAGATCTCTCGATGCCTGGCTGGATGAATCCCCGTCCACGCTGACGGTAATAGCGTTTATGCCGATGTAGCCATAACCAAGGTTATCGACTGTGCTGGTCGTGATCATGTCTCCTGACAGTTCACCGTTCGAGTTATATTCTTTAATCGAGTTGACAGCCGATGTGGTGAAACTGGGGTCAGTGATATCAAGGCTGCCCGCCACGATACCTGCCAGTTTGTCGCCGTCAGTGACTTCCTGGAAACGGATGAACTGAATATGTGGCTCGCCTTTGTAGTATAGCGGATTTGCTTCATACGATACAACGCCCGCCTCATATGACAGGAACTTATATGCACCCGCGCCAACCGGGACTGTCGTATGGTTTCTGACAATCGAAAGGTCGCCTTTGGGGAAGCCGAACATGTCATTGTCATAATTATATTGATTTGGGTTTCCATAATAGTGAAGCGGGGCTATTTGTAGTGCTAGGCTATAAATAGTAGTCGCTTCATACACCGTTGTTCTAACTGTGCAGCTATACGGTCCGGTTTTCCTGATTCCCGTAATGTTTGTTATTTCGCCGCCTGCATCAGGGTCTTTCGGACCTTCGCCGGATATGAACCCATTGATTAGGAAGTCTTGCATTGCGGTACCGGCGCTCTCGTAGTTGATGTCGTCCATGTCACGCCCATATGCTTCGAGAATCTCGTTCCAGTAATCCAAAACGGTCGGCTCTTGTCCCGCTCCCAGGTCATATTCTGTCTCAGTGACCGCTGTGACCCAAACGCCTTCAACTTCTTCATATTGCATTTCCATGACCAGTTCAATTTCGCCGTCTTCGTTTTCGACCTCGACTTCCTCTTCGCCGAGTTCAATCATTTTCGGATCGAGGAAACCCCATACATACATTCCGAGCGCAACTTCGCTGTTTTCAACGACGCCGAGATAAGCGCCATAATTCTCTACGCAGTAATCAATTATCTCCTGAGTGAATTTTATGCCTGCTGCATCATAATACATTCCCCAGAATAGGTTTTGCTGTTCTTCAGTCCAATCTGTGAAGTTAGTATTGTCTTCGCCGGCTTCTATCATGCCGATCGCCAATTCTTCGTATTTATCAAAAATCTCGCTTGTGACTCCGGTGCGGTAATTCACCATTCCCTCAATTGGCAGGCTGTAGAATGTGCTGCTACCGTCATATGTGGGATCGGATAGGACGTACATACAGAATATGAGATCGTCTATTGTCACCGGTACTCCATCGGAGAATACGAGATCATCACGCAATGTGATATTATAGTCAACGGTTTCATCGTTGTTTCGCACGATGTTAACATTTGCAGGGCCTGTATATGTGTAGTCCGTGCCATTATATGGGATTGTTTCACCTTCGATGCCATTTAGGATTATATTGCCCGCTCTGTCGTTTCCGAGAAGCGAGATTTGCGTCATTGCGGCTACATCAGCATCATATGCTGTTCTGCTGAAAAACGGGCTGAACTTCTGTGAGAAGAAGCTATAGCCTACAACCAGCGTCTGCGGGTCTGCTTCCGGTGTTATCGGGTCAGGTGTGCCTTGGTTGCTCGAATTGTTGTTGTCTGTGGTTCCTCCGCCGCTGTCCGTGGGCTGTGTGGTATCCTCGGGGGTTGTGTCGTCTTCGTTCTTGCATGCAGAGAGCATGGCAAATATTAGCAGTAGTGCCAATGCTAATGCAAGAATCTTTTTGGTTTTGCCTTTCATTTATTATCCTCCTTATGATATTTGGTTTCTCGCGTGTTCGTCGTTACAGAATGTAGGTGCTTAGTTTGCGGCATTTCATGAATATGAAAGCAGCAGATATCGTTGCTATCGGCGTAAGCATTAGAAACAGCTTGTCGCCTTCGACCATGCTTCCCCAGTTTATCGCTGCGCTGATCGTTATGCCAATGAATGAGGCTAATGGCAATAGTGCTGAGAATAGTGATGGGTATGGCAGTCGTGATGCAATCTTATCTGCTTTTTGGCGTTCCATTTTTTCTCCTGCGACTAGTAGTGATATTGCTCCGGCTGTCACGTTGTATAGCGGGAATACTGTAAACATATATGGGATCAGTATGTACCACATCTCATAGTTTGAGCCTTTGAAGCATAATGGGACGATAATTGATACCCATGATAAAAGCGATGCTGCCAATATCATGCGTTTTTCATTTTTCGTCAGTGCGGGGGTCAGGAGATAGTAACTTGCAATGTAGACGGGGACTTTCTTTTTCCGTCCATTTTCGTCTATATGCTCTTCAATGCTGTAATCATCCAGATACTTCTTATATGATCTGTATGACATTCAATCACCAACAATCCGTAACTTTTGTTTTGTCCTGTTTCTATACTATCGTATTTTATATCATGTGCCGTTAGTTTGTCAACAGAGATTTACGGACAATTATGTTGACCCATAGGTTGATTATATGCTATTATTTTGTTGGATCATCTTTTGATAGAGACTCCAATATGGTTAACAAAGGAGGTGGGGGCCGATAATGGCAAACTATGCTCTCGATCTGAATAATCTTAGGCTCGCGGTGCTTATTGATGCGGAAAATGTACCGCGAAATTGCATAAAGAGCGTAATGGAAGAAATAGCTATTTATGGAACTCCAACAATAAAAAGAATATATGGCGACTGGACAAACCCTGCAATTGCAGGCTGGAAAGTGTCGCTTTTGGAAAACGCAATTACACCAATTCAGCAATATAGCTATACGATAGGGAAAAACTCAAGCGATTCCGCGATGATAATCGATGCGATGGACTTACTCTACTCTGAAAAGACCGATGGATTTGTTATTGTCTCAAGCGACAGCGACTTTACACGACTGGCGATACGCCTGCGAGAGGCGGGGCAGCGCGTAATCGGGATTGGAGAGAAAAAAACGCCAAATGCTTTCAGGGCTGCTTGCGATAAGTTTACATATATAGAAGTAATCCGTGCAGGCGGCGAGGCACAGCAGTCTGATGATGCGCTATCAGTAAGCAGTGGGTTATTCAGTTATGGCGATGAGAATAAAAGTGAATCTGACGATATCGATTCCAAGAATAATAACCCCCAACGCGATAAGCCTAGTAACGCAACCAGAAATCGCGGAATGAAGGTTCCTGAAGATGTCGTCAATCTCATTGCAGACTCGGTATCAGACCTTGCAGGAGACGATGGCGTCGTGTTTATGGGCGAACTTGGCAATTTGATTCTCAAGAAGCAACCTGACTTCGACCACAGGAATTTTGGTTATAAGAGCTTGTCGTCGCTGATTAAGTCGATTGACCGCTTTGAGACTGACTTCAGGCAAACGGCAGACCCGAATATTAAGCATGTGTTCGTGCGCGATAAAGAAGCGGGATGAGAATTGGATCATATGAAGGATAGTCACGGCAACAAAAATAGAACGCATGGAATTTTGATGCTTATAATTTCGTTATTCATTTTATTGATCGCATTTTTATTTTTCGATAGCTATTTCAGGATATCCGTCACTGAATATGAGCTTTTTTATGGGAATCTGCCCGAAGCATTTGATGGTTTTCGGATCGTTGTGTTATCAGATATTCATGCAGCCGTATTTGGTCAAAACAATGAACGGCTTGTGAGGGAAGTTCGCGGAGCAAATCCTGATATTATTGCTATTTCCGGTGATTTCACAGATGGAAACGAGAAACTGCATATCGATGAACAACTGGCAATCGCGAATCGGTTGGTCAAGGAACTGATAACAATCGCTCCCGTTTACTATGTGACAGGCAATCATGAGTGGGATGGCGGCGAGGTTTGGCAATTGCTATCGATGCTCGATGAGCATGGTGTAACGGTTCTGCGCAATAGATATGTGGTTCTCGAGTCCGGTGCTGATTCGATTGTGCTTGCGGGAACTGATGATCCGAACGGTCCTGCTGATATGATTCAACCTGATGAATTGGTTGAGCGTATTCGTGAGAGTGAAGGCGATGGATTTGTCGTCATCCTTGAGCATAGAAATAACAGACTTCCTCTATATAGTGAGCTTGGAGTTGACCTTGTGCTTTGTGGACATGCTCACGGCGGGATAATAAGGCTACCGTTCACAGATGGGTTGATCGGACCGGAGCGAGACTGGTTTCCGACTTATACTAACGGGGTTTATTCGATTGGCAATACGAACATGGTTGTTTCACGTGGAGTTGGAAATCATACCGGCTGGCCTCGATTCCTGAACAACCCTCATATAGCAGTCGCAATATTAAGAATTAAGAATTAAGAATTAAGAATTAAGAATTAAGAATTAAGAGTTAAGAGTTAGGAATTAAGAGCTTAGGAGAATATATGATAATTGAACTAGACGATTATAAGCAGAAAATATCTGCGCTGAGTCCGGTATTGGAAAATCTGAGAAAGGCTTTAAGACCTGCTGATGCTGATATTGAGTTAAACGAGCTTGAGGAAGAAAGCAGCAGTGATGGGTTCTGGGGTGATCTTGACAATTCTTCAAAAGTGCTACAGAGAATCAAGGTGCTGAAGAACAGGAACGCGAAGTTCGACAAACTCGAACAAGGATGGAGCGACTTAAAAACTCTATGCCAGATGGCAATCGAAGAAGAAGATGAGAGTCTTTTACCTGAGATTGCCGAGGAGTTCAAGGCATATAGCGAAGATTTGGAGTCAGCAA
>Ga0099364_10009523_pt1 | contig 13466 bp, 12 predicted proteins | sample TergutTh196P3_FD_73070 | JGI IMG/M metagenome (GOLD analysis project Ga0099364, IMG submission 73070) | Microcerotermes parvus P3 segment gut microbial communities from Pointe-Noire, Republic of the Congo - Th196 P3 | ecosystem: Host-associated > Arthropoda: Insects > Digestive system > Gut ...
TAAATCTAATCCCTCTCATCACCCAGGTCACGAAAAAAAGACACAAATGAACGCCAGTCCATCCAGGGACGATTCCCGCTATCCAATAGCGTAAAATTCAGCACACGCTCCCCTGGATAATCATGAGACTGGCCTTCCATCAGGTTTTCTGCCTGTTGCATGATCTGGCTTTTTACCCGATCCAGAACCTGGACTCCAAAGCGCTTTGCCTCCTGATCATCCATCTGGCTCAGTAAATCACGCCAGAGGCGGCCATCAATCCTTCCAGCTGGCCAGTCAAAACCAGAGGAAACAACACGAAACAAATACCACCAGGTACCGAAATACCACTGAGGATCACAATCATGTCGTTGACCAACCTGATTTTTGACATGATCCATGATGTTTTTCATGAACTGTTCACTGATGTTGGGCAAGACTTTTTCTGAATCGGACTGTATGAAAGACTGCAGTTTCTGGAAGCCTTTTTCGTCATTCAAAAACAGCATGCCCAGTGTGATGCCCAGCATGGCACCATAGGGACTGCCCATACGCAGGATTACGGAAGGCTTTTCCAGATTTGCCAGCCTGTATACTTCAAAAGCCGCTTCAGCAGCCATATCGAAGTCGGCAGGCCCCGTCTTTCCCACTCTTTCTCTGTCCGAAAAAACTGCCATTTTTATCCTGCCCGTTTGAAAAACTTCTCTACGTGAAGCGTTTTTCAGAAAAGCGGCGCGGACGATTTCCGGAGTTTTGAATGCGGAAGGCATAAATACAAGTGCTACTACACTGCTTTGAGCAGCAAAACAAAGCTCCGGTGTTATGAACACTTCAGGTACATCACGAAGTGCCCGGCCATTCTGCAAAACAGCTGCAAAACAAAGCTCCGGTGTTATGAACACTTCAGGTACATGTTCAAGTGCCTCGCCATTCTGCAAAACAGCTGCAAGACAAAGTTCCAGTGTTATGAACGCTTCAGGTACATATTCAAGTACCTCGCCATTCTGCAGAACAGCTGCAAGGCAAAGCTCCGGTGTTATGAACGCTTCAGGCACATATTGAAGTGCCCCGCCACTCTGCAAAACAGCTGCAAGGCAAAGCTCCGGTGTTATGAACGCTTCAGGTACATATTGAAGTGCCCCTCCATACTGCAAAACAGCTGCAAGGCAAAGCTCCGGTGTTATGAACACTTCAGGCACATAATGAAGTGCCCAGCCTTCCTGCTCTACAGCTGCAAAACAAAGCTCCGCTGTTCTGAACGCTTCAGGTACATATTGAAGTGCACTGCTATCCTCCTCTACAGCTGCAAGGCAAAGTTCCGGAGTTCTGAACGCTTCAGGCACATATCCAAGTGACCAGCCATTCTGCAAAACAGCTGCAAGACAAAGCTCCGGTGTTCTGAACGCTTCAGGAACATATTCAAGTGCCCTGCCATCCGGTTGAACAGCTGCAAGGCAAAGCTCCGGTGTTATGAATGCTTCAGGTACATGTTCAAGTGCCATGGCACTCTTCCTGACAGCAGCAAGACAGAGTTCAGGTGTTCTGAGTTCTTCAGGAACATATTCAAGTGCCCCGCCCCACTGCAAAACAGCTGCAAGGCAAAGCTCCGGTGTTATGAACGCTTCAGATACATATTGAAGTGCCACGCCATTCTTCTGAACAGCAGCAAGACAAAGTTCCGGTGCTCTGAACGCTTCAGGAACATATTCAAGTGTCCAGCCATTCTTCTGAACAGCAGCAAGGTAAAGCTCTGCTGTCCTGAATCTGCCAGGTACATATTGGAGTGCCGACTCATTTCTTTGCACGGCATTCAGGCAAAGTTCAAAAGTTTTATTGTTTTTCAGTTGAATCATGATCTGCTCCAGTTTTTACCCACACCACTTTTGAAAACTTTTCATCACAAAAACTCCGGATGTAGCAAAAATAATGGTGGCACACTGGTGCGACGAATAGCGCCGCACCAGTGTGCCACCATTTCTGTGATCAGTCCGCACTGCAAAGTTGCCTCAGAAGATACAAAGGCTGTGGAGACAGGAGGAAGTCGCTGCACATATTCTGCATAGCGGAAAAACACAGGGACGTGCTAACCCCCGAACACCTTCGTGTCTGCGCCTGCGAATGTCAGGATCTATTCAATGCGGGTGCTTTCAGCGTGAAGCAGTTCGAACTTTGAAACCGGTTTCAGAAAAACATGCATGCACTGATTTTCCGGGAAGACAAAAGCAGTTTGCTACTGCAAAGCGCCCTCTTTTAATGATGATTTGCTGGAGCACAGTCCTTGCGTGATTTAAAAACACAATATCATCCGTTCATTGCACGGCTCATTTGTTCGTGCTTGCAGATTTGTCTTGCATTGCAGCCGTTCCCTGATATATATTGGAGGTAGTGGCTGAAATGCCCCCCCTGCTGTTACACCGGTTCGGCTGTGAAACCGGACACCCCCCCGGACTAACAAACAGCAGGGGTTGGGGTTCCGGTGCTCCGTTGTACTGAATTCTGAAACACCGCTTTGGGCCAAATTTGCGAAGGCTTTGTTGGGGTACTGCGCCCCCACCCAGGCGGTGTTTCTCCTGAATTCTGCCTTGCCCTGCTCCCACATTGCGGTCGGTAAAGTCAGCTGTATTGTGCGTAGCGGCTCTGGTGTCATTTCCCGCCATTATCGCACCAGGGCAAAGCCCCACCTGACCCGGTCCATTCCGGTTTTTCTTTGTTTTCTGACAACCTTTCCCCACCGGAATGAGGTCCGGAAATTGTGCAGCGCGCCTGCTTCATTCAACCCACTTTTCCACAAGCCCGACCGTTCTGTGCGCAGCCCGGCGCAGTCTGTCATTTACCCCGTCCCAGGCACTGTCTTGCGGAGGCATCTCGATAATGATCACATCTGCCTGAGCTTCATCAAGCGTACGCAGGGAAGCATACAGCCTGTGCGAATACGCTTCCACGGATATGGGCATGATCATCCGGACTGAAAAATCATCGTCCGACAGCTCCGGCAGGGATGAATGATGAATCAGCGCAACACGCCTGTCCTTCTGTTTCAGTGCTGAAAGAACAAAAGGAATACGCCGGGCTGTCACCAGGGAAACGGGAGATTGAGGGGCGTAATGCGATGGCAGCGTTCCGGAGACCCTGGGAGCATTTTCGTCAGCCGAAACAGGTTTTTTTCCAGCGACCTCGGCAATATCCGATGCACTGATTTTACCAGGGCGCAACAACACCGGACCATGCGTGCCGATGCGCGACAAATCCAGGATGGTCGACTCAATACCAACTTCACTTTGCCCCCCATCCAGTATCGCTGCAATACGGCTGTCAGATCCGAAGTCATCCAGCACATGCTGCGCCCTTGTCGGACTTATGCGGCCGAAAAGATTGGCCGAAGGTGCGGCTATCCCCCCCTTTCCTTCCCTGAAAGCGTTCAGGAGTGCCATGGCAACCGGATGAGAAGGACAGCGCAGGCCAATCGTATCCAGTCCGCCTGATACTGCAGGATGGATATTGGAGGCTCTCTTCAGAATCAGTGTCAAAGGACCTGGCCAGAAGGCATCCATCAGACTTCGGGCTTCCCGGGGAACAGATTGAGCCCAGTATGACAGGTCGGCTTCTTTTGCAAGGTGTACAATGAGCGGGTGACTGACCGGTCTTCCTTTTATGGCATAGACAAGCGCAACCGCATCGGGATTCTGCGCATCAGCACCAAGACCGTAAACAGTCTCCGTCGGAAAAACGACAAGCTGCCCCGCCTCCAGTGCGCGGGCAGCCTGGCTGATTTCTGCATTTTCTGGCACGACTGTTATTTCCATCCCGTTTCTGAAGCAACTCTGGCTGTGGATGCGATCTCTGACCGCTTTGCCACAACTGGATGCACTCTCACAAAAAAGCCTATGAAAATTCGAGCAGGCTGGCTTTACGTACTTTTTCGGACTGTAATGCACGAAAATCCTGCAGCTTTTTCTTCAGAGTGGCATCATGCAATGCCAGCATTGCAACAACAGAAAGTGCCGCATTTGCAGCACCTGCCTCCCCGATTGCCAGTGTCGGAACAGGAATACCTCGTGGCATCTGAACCGTTGCAAGCAGTGAGTCCAGTCCTTTCATATACTTGGAGGGCATGGGCACGGCAAAAATGGGAATAATGGTCTGGGATGCAACAACCCCTGCAAGGTGTGCTGCACCACCTGCACCGGCGATAAAGGCCTGACAGCCACGTTTTTCCATTTCGGAAATCCACACTTCAAGCTCAGCGGGAGAGCGATGTGCCGAAAGTGCCCTGGCTTCATAGGCAATACCGAATTCCCTGCAGACCTGCGCCGCTTCTTTCATGACATCCCAGTCACTGGTTGAACCCATGACAATGCCAACCAGCACGTTTTCTGACGCTTTTTCTTTTGCAGCCGGTTTTGCTGCTGCCTGTTTTTTTGCAGTACCCGAAACTGGTCCGGTTCCGGTTGTTGCGCCCTTTCTGGAAGAAGTTTTTTTCGTAGCCATGTTTTACTTTCAAAAAACGTTTTGACAAGGAAGTTGAATGTGCGAAGACAGCAGCCACAGGCAGGATTTCCGCCAGGCTGTTTTCGTACAAAAAAGTGATTATAAGGTGTGGGACACTCCATCACATCACCTGTTTGTGCAAAAAAGGCCCATTTTGCCACTTGCCAGGGATTTTGGAAACAGATATGCCTGATTTTTTGCCATTTTCCGTCCTTTGGCTGCAAAGAGAGTCAATTTCACAGCTGGCATGCAATGTCTGTCAGCCTGTCTGGCAGCACCCGCCGGAAGATTATTTTTTACCTGAAACTGCAAAAGGTGTTTTGGAAAATTCTGCTTTTTTTGCTACCATCTGAAATCAACCACCCCGAAGCTGAAAATCAGGGTTTACCTTTTGGAGAAGCGATGAGCGAACTTGAACCATGTCCATTTTGTTCCGGCGATGCTGCGGCAGTCCTGGTCAAGGACTTCACGCCTGCCAGAAGAATGTATGGCTGCCCCAGATGCAAGGTCTTCTTTGATGGAGCAGACAAGTGGAACCAGCGTGTTGCCCGTAATCCCGATCCGAGTACAACCAGTAAAAGTCGCCAGTACAGAATCGTCATGAGAAAGCCCCATCTGGATTCCGATTCAATCGAGATGGATATTGACAGCATCAGCCAGATGATTGACTGGGATGTGTTTGTTGTAGAATTATATAAAGACGAGCGCTGGACCAGGGTTTATCCAACCATCCCGAAAAAAAGAAGCAGTTAGCGGGAATCGTCCACAAAGCAGAGGAGACTGAATTCGTCATTGACTGCTGATTCCGGCACCCCGGACAGTAACGAATGGCAAGGGAAAGCTTTCGTGAAAAAAAATTGTCAAAAAAAAACAAAAAGCTGCCTAGGTGTACATGAGCAGCTTTTTGTTTTGACAGCACTGCCGGCTTCAGAATCACCGCCCCGGCAAAAAAACATTATTTGATGATCTGGACGAAGTCGCCTGCCTTGTATTTCTGGGCCATCTTATCCAGAGACATCGGCTTTATCCTGGAGGCCTGTCCCTCACAGCCAAATTCCAGATAGCGCTGCCTGCACAACAGCCTTGCAGCATCACGGGCAGCCGTCATGTACTCACGCGGGTCAAAGTGCGACGGATTTTGCGCCAGATACCGACGGATTGCCGCTGTCATGGACAGGCGCACATCCGTGTCGATATTGATCTTGCGTACGCCGTTCCGGATCCCTTCCTGAATTTCTTCAACAGGAACACCATAGGTTTCCTTGAAATCACCGCCATAGTGACGAATTTCAGCAAGCAGTTCCTGCGGGACAGACGAAGACCCGTGCATGACAAGGTGCGTATTCGGGATGCGTGCATGAATTTCCTTGATCCGCTGGATCGATAAAATATCACCGGTCGGCTTCCTGCTGAATTTGTATGCCCCATGCGAAGTACCGATTGCAATCGCCAGTGCATCACACTGCGTCAGACGGATAAATTCGGCTGCCTCGTCCGGGCAGGTCAGGAGCATCTCTCTTGTAAGTGTGCCTTCGACACCGTGTCCGTCTTCCTTGTCCGCAGTCAGGGTTTCCAGTGAACCCAAAATCCCCAGTTCACCTTCGACTGTTACGCCAATGGCGTGTGAGAATTTCACGACCTCGCGTGTAACTTCCACGTTATATTCGAAAGTCGATGCAGTCTTTCCATCCGGCATCAGAGATCCATCCATCATGACGGACGAAAAACCCGAACGGATGGCTGCCATGCAAATGGCGGGCGACTGACCGTGATCCTGGTGCATCACAATCGGAATGTGCGGATACTGCTCTACAGCTGCTGAAATCAGGTGACGCAAAAAGGCTTCACCGGCATACCGTCTTGCTCCGGCAGATGCCTGCATGATCACGGGTGCACCGACTTCGTCAGCAGCAGCCATGATCGCCTGAACCTGCTCCAGATTGTTTACATTGAACGCCGGAATGCCATAGCCGTTTTCGGCAGCATGATCCAGCAATTGACGCATTGATACGATTGGCATCCGTCTCTCCTTAATCAAAAAAAATGGGACTACTCGGCTCTTTTATTTAGCATCGACTTAAGCACGTGAAAATATTATGGAAAATCTTGCCTATATCGAAAAAGCTACACATTTTGAATGCGACTGGCAATTTCCGGTTATGTCGCGTTATATAGTCTGGCTTATGAGGTTGTAGAGAAGGTCTTCCGCAAGTTTCTCCAGACGCTTTTCGCTTAGTTCGCTGAACAAAAAATCCTGGTAAAGTTCGTCAAAAACTTTCGGTGATTTGGGTCGTATTCTTACCTCCATCCCCTTTTTCCACTTTCCCTGCAGGACCAGATCATCTTCTTCATCTTGGCGTCGAACTTCCACCACCGCTCTATAGAAATAAACGGCGTTCAGACAGGTGTTAATGTCTCTTTCATCTGTATAATTTTCCAGATGAAAGGGTCTTGACTCGTCTATTTTGGAACAGAACAGAGAAATTCTCTCTATCTGCCCCACTCTGCCTCTTTTAAATTTACGACGCTTACGCATGGAGCGAGCCACCTTTCTTAGCTGGTCATGGTCTTTCAAGACCTCACTCCATTTATGAGTGCCGCCCACTGCCTTCATTATTTTCTCGAAAAGCCTTTCGAATACCGCCAGGTATTCGTCAATATCGCTTTCAATTTTAGCCTCTTCAGACATTCAGATTTTAATCCACTTTAATGGGCGGAATAAAAGGCTCCACACAATTGCGACTTAGCGACTCGATTATCATCTGGTTGATCGACGACATAGGCGACCTTTCCAGTTCCTCCAGCTCTTCAGGCGGTATTACAAGAGGCTCACCCAACCCCCTCTGCTCCTGGTTGACAATATTGCTCATAACGGTTTCCTCTTTTTTTCATCAAATATTCCAAATAAATCAATTTCAAAACAATTCAGATAATCTCAAATTGGACCGTTTTTAATTGAATATATTTAAATATAAATTTAATATAGCACATTTTTTCATGCTGATTATGTCGTGCTGTTTTTGAAGCCAAGGCTAATCGGCTCTTTTATTAAGGATATCAACAGCAGGCAGAATGCGTCCTTCCAGGAACTCCAGGAATGCGCCTCCTCCAGTTGAGATATACCCTATTCTGTTTCCAATATCATACTTCGCTATGGCAGCCAGGGTATCTCCACCCCCTGCAATCGAAAATGCCTCCGAACTGGCGATGGCCAGGGAAATGGCCCTGGTACCACTGCCAAACTGGTCGAATTCAAAAACGCCAACGGGCCCGTTCCACACGATCGTTTCGGCTTTTCCAATGAGTTCAGACAGCATTTTTGCCGTTTCCGGTCCAATATCCAGAATCATGTCATCAGGCTCAACAGCATCGACAGACTTTACGCTGGCAGGTGCACTTGCCGCAAACTCTTTGGCACAAACGACATCTACCGGAATCGGTACAGTGGCCCCTCTTTTCTGCATCATGTCCATAATGGCTTTTGCTTCTTCAAGAAGGTCATCTTCCACGAGCGAACGACCGATTTCATAGCCTGCGGCCTTGAGGAAAGTATTTGCAATGCCTCCACCGACAATGAGATTGTCGACTTTTTCGCCAAGTGCCCTGAGAATGGTCAGCTTGCCTGATACTTTGGCTCCACCAACGACGGCCATCAGGGGGTGCGCAGGACTGGCAAGCGCCCTGCCAAGGGCATCAAGTTCTTCAGCCATCAACGGACCGGCACAGGCAACCGGCGCGTATTGGGCAATACCATAGGTTGTAGCCTCTGCACGGTGCGCTGTCCCAAATGCATCATTGACATAAATATCACACAAGGCAGCCAGTTTTTTTGAAAGTGCCTCGTCATTTTTCTTTTCCCCCACGTTAAAGCGGGCGTTTTCCAGAAGAACAACTTCGCCTGGCTCAACGGAAACACCATCAATCCAGTCGCGCTTCAGCTCTACAGGCCGGCCAAGCAGCTCGGACAGTCTTTTTGCAACAGGAAGCAGCGAATCACCTTCACTGAACTCCCCTTCAGTCGGGCGTCCAAGATGAGAAGTAACCATGACTGCTGCACCCGCGACAAGCGCCATTTCAATTGCAGGCAAAGACGCACGAATGCGTGTGTCTTCTGTTATGTTACCCTGTGCATCCAGTGTGACATTCAGATCGGAGCGTATAAAAACACGCCTGCCCCGAAGTTCTCCTTTCTGTATCAGTTCCGTCAAACGCTTGAATTGCATGTTTACTCCTCACATGTTCGTTAAAAAAGACACTGCTCCGCTTATTTTACCAAAGGGCGCGCCACAAAAACTGCATGTTTTTTACAATTATTTTCTGAAATGATGATTACTCTTTTCAAAACTGGTCAATTCTTTGAACTATCGCATTAAAATTCCATTAAAATGTCGCTTTGAAGCAATTAACAGTTGAGGAGAACTCTATGCCCCCCATGCATGGTCGAGACGGAAAAATCTGGTTGAACGGCAAGCTCATAGAATGGCGAGATGCAAACATTCACGTGCTTACACACTCACTTCACTATGGCATGGCCGTATTTGAAGGTGTTCGCGCCTATGCGACCGAAAGAGGCCCCGCCATATTCCGTCTTCCTGAACATACCCGAAGACTTCTGAATTCGGCCAAAATATTTCTGATGCAGGTACCACATGATTATGACACGCTGATCGAGGCCCAGAAGGAAGTCATCCGCGCCAACAATCTCGATTCCGGATATATCCGGCCATTGATCTGGATCGGTTCGGAAAGGCTGGGTATTTCCGCAAAGGAAAATACCATCCATACCGCCATAGCTGCCTGGCTGTGGGGTGCCTATCTCGGAGAAGATGGTCTGACCAGAGGCATCCGTGTAAAGACATCTTCCTTTACGCGCCATCACGTCAATTCTTCCATGGTTCGCGCCAAAGCTTCCGGCTACTACATCAATTCCATTCTGTCGAATCAGGAAGCCCTGTCTCACGGATATGACGAAGCACTCCTGCTCGATACCGAAGGATACGTGTCCGAAGGTGCCGGAGAGAATGTCTTTATCATTCGCAATGGCGTAATCTATACACCGGATCTTGCAAGCTGTCTGGATGGCATTACGCGTGACACCATCATTACGCTGGCAAAAGATATGGGAATGGAAGTGGTCGAAAAACGGATTACGCGGGATGAGTTCTATACCTGCGACGAAGCGTTTTTTACCGGTACTGCAGCAGAAGTAACGCCCATTCGCGAACTCGACTTGCGCATTATTGGCTCGGGCACACGTGGACCCGTTACTGAAAAACTCCAGTCCCTTTACTTTGATGTCGTAAGTGGCAGAGCACCCCGATACGATCACTGGCTCACCTACGTCTGACTCAACGTTTTTTTCCTTTTAATCTGGCAATGGATTCACCTCCATTGCCGGATTTTTTTGGACTGGCTACAGACAGCACCCTGTTCCCGTTGACCCGGACAAGGCCGTCAGGAACCGGGCTTTCTGTCGGGACTGACAAAAAAAACGTAATGGCACACGGAAACTGAATCAAACTGTGCCAACTGTCTGCTATATTCATCACGTTGTCTGCTTGCTGCAGCAAACAGCTACCACGCCTGTCACAGTCTTTCAGACGGGTGCTGATCCGGGTTGGACCTGTGATTGCCTTTTGCTCTTGAAAAACGCCCGCAAAACCCCTATATGCGGGACATTCGTTCAACATAATCACCAAAGAGGAAAAAATGACCGATTCAGAAAAACAGACTCTAAGCTTTCAGACAGAAGTCAAACAGCTACTGAAACTGATGATTCATTCCCTGTACTCGAACAAGGAAATTTTTCTGCGTGAAATGATTTCAAATGCATCTGATGCCGCTGACAGACTCCGCTATGAAGGACTTGACCGTCCTGAGGTGTACGAAAATGACCCGGACCTTAAAATCATCATATCCTACGACCCGGAAAAGCGTACTGTTACCATCTCGGACAACGGCATCGGCATGACGCGGGAAGAAACCATTTCCCACCTCGGCACCATAGCAAAATCGGGAACAAAAGAATTCATAGCCAGACTGACTGGTGACGAACAGAAAGACGCCGCACTGATCGGGCAGTTTGGTGTCGGCTTTTATTCGGGCTTTATTGTTTCAGAAAAAATTACTGTTGAAACACGCAGGGCAGGCCTGGCTGCAAACGAAGCCGTGCGCTGGGAATCTTCAGGTGAAGGAGAATTCAGCGTCGAATCCATCGAAAAGGCATCCCGCGGAACCGACATTATCCTGCACCTGCGCGAAGGGGAAGATGAACTGCTCGCCAACTGGCGGCTGAGAAGCATCATCCGGAAATACTCCGACCATATACCCATCCCCATCCAGATGGAACAGGATGTGTGGGACGAGGAAACCAAAACGATGAAGCCCGGCAAGGAACTGACGACCATCAACCAGGCAAGCGCCCTGTGGTCACGGAGCAGATCGGAAATCAGCGATGAACAGTACAGGGAATTTTACAAACATGTCTCGCACGACTTTAACGACCCGCTCGTCTGGACGCACAACCGGGTCGAAGGTCGCGCTGAATACACACAGCTTCTCTTTATTCCAAAGCGCGCCCCCTTTGACCTGTGGGACCGAAACAAGGGTAGCGGGATCAAACTCTATATCAGGCGCGTCTTCATCATGGACGATGCCGAGCAGCTCATGCCCGTCTACCTGCGCTTCGTCAGAGGTGTCATTGACTCCAACGATCTGCCGCTCAATGTTTCCCGGGAAATCCTCCAGGAATCACGGGACGTAAAAATGATCCGCGAAGGATCAACCCGCCGCGTCCTCTCCATGCTTGAAGAACTGGCTGGTTCTGAAGAGCAGGAAAAAAAAGATCAGTACGCCGAATTCTGGGGCCAGTTCGGTCAGGTTCTCAAAGAAGGTGTTGGTGAAGATGCCTCCAACAGGGACCGGATCGCAAAACTGTTGCGCTTCGCATCAACACACAACGACACTGACATACAGAATGTCTCCTTTGATGACTACATAGCGCGCATGAAGGAGCAGCAGGACAAAATATATTACGTAACAGCCGAAAACCATGCCGCTGCAAAAAACAGTCCGCACCTGGAAATTTTCAGGAAAAAAGGGATTGAAGTCCTTCTGATGACTGATCGTGTTGACGAGTGGTTTCTCACCTTCCTCACGCAGTTTGCCGACAAGGATCTCGTCTCCGTTGCCAAGGGCGGCCTGGATCTGGGAGAACTGGAAGACGAAGCTGAAAAAAAACACTTTGAAGAAACCCGGACCGATTACAGGGATATTGTCGAAAAAATGCAGCAGATCCTTCAGGACAAGGCCAAAGAAGTCCGTGTGACGCATCGTCTGACAGACTCGCCATCATGTCTTGTCGCAGATGACCACGACCTGTCCGCCAACCTGCAGCGCATGCTCAGAGCTGCCGGACAGAATGCACCGGATACCAAGCCGATACTGGAAATCAACCCGGATCACCCGCTGGTGCAAAGCCTTAAAAAAGATGACGCCCGCTTTGAGGACTGGACACATATTCTTTTTGATCAGGCTATGCTGGCTGAAGGCGGCATTCCGGAAGATCCCGCTGCGTACGTCAGACGCGTCAATGAACTGCTGCTGACAAAAGCGTAATATTTCCCTACCACGATGCACTGTTCAGGTCGCCATGCGACCGGAGTGGTGCATCACCCTGCCGACTGCACGCAAGAATAACGCGAACGAAACGCCCAACAGTCCGGTTCACCACTTTCCAGGCAAAAGAGCTGCTGCATCGTCTTGCATCGTTTAAACAGATGGGCAGGAAAAAGGCTTGATTTCCGCACACCTGATAGGTTACTCTTATTCAATTCCGTTGTACTTCGTAGTAAATCCAGGTAATACCAGAATTTTTGCGACAATCAGGTTACAAGGGAAACTTTAAAGGAAGGACAAAATGCAAAACGAAGCAATAGAACAGATCTATTTCAGTCCGGCAGGCACAACCAAGGCTGTAGCAGAAGAAGTCAGCAGGGCTTTTTTCGGGAAAAAAAACGAGTACAACCTGATGTGGGATCCGCTCGATGAAGTAACGGTCATTCAATCCAATACCATCGCAATAGTGGCAATGCCCGTTTTTTCAGGCAGAATTCCGGACCTGTGCGCAAAAAAACTGGCCAATCTCAAAGGAGATAATACGCCTGCCATCGCAATTGTTACCTACGGAAACCGGCAATACGAAGACGCCCTCCTCGAACTGAAGAACATCCTTGAAGGAAACGGCTTTGTACTGCTTGGTGCAGCTGCTGTATCCACCCAGCACTCCATCTATCCGCAGGTCGGTGCAGGACGACCCGATGCACAGGACAAAAGACTGCTTACCACCTTTGCCAGGCAGTGCGCTGCAAAGCTCAAAAAATTTCCGGACACTCCCCTTCCCGCACTGGATGTCAGGGGCAATTTCCCCTACAGGGAATATAAGGTTGCACCCATCAAGCCAACTGTCACGGACAACTGCACACGTTGCGGAATCTGCGCATCCATATGCCCCGTTTCTGCCATTCCTCCTGACAATCCCAAAATCAAAAACGAGGATCTGTGCGTGACCTGCACAGCCTGTATCTATCTGTGCCCTGAAAAAGCACAGGGATTTCATTCGCAGGAGTATGTAGACTACGGTATCACTTTCTACGAAAAAAACAGCGAAAGAAAGGAGCCGGAATTTTTCCTCTGATTTTTCTTTCACGCCGCAAAAAACCGGAAATACAAAAGCCTCCCGAAAAAGGAGGCTTTTTTTGAGAGCGTACCCGGGTTTCGTGCTTTTTTGAACAGGCCTTTTGACATCCTCTCCTTCCTGTAGGAAGGGGATTCCTACGGCGATCCAGACTGCGGAAACGGGGCGGAACTCTCGGGCACAAAGTTCCGCGCCACACTCCTGTTCCGCAGTGCTTCTACATGCGGGCAAGAATGATTTCCTTATCCAGACCTGTGTATTTCTGAATGACTTCAGCTGAAAATCCATCGGCATGCATGGAACG
>Ga0099364_10009524_pt1 | contig 13464 bp, 14 predicted proteins | sample TergutTh196P3_FD_73070 | JGI IMG/M metagenome (GOLD analysis project Ga0099364, IMG submission 73070) | Microcerotermes parvus P3 segment gut microbial communities from Pointe-Noire, Republic of the Congo - Th196 P3 | ecosystem: Host-associated > Arthropoda: Insects > Digestive system > Gut ...
GAGAGGAATAAAATGGCAGTACCTAGAGGGAAAACATCAAAAGCAAGGACAAGCCGTCGGCAGTCCATCAACATGAAATTAACTGCTCCTACAATGATAGATTGCAGCACTTGCGGAAACAAGGTTCTTTTGCACCGAGTTTGCTCAAAATGCGGCTTTTATCGGGGTAAGCAGGTAATAGTACCAAATTCCAAAGTTTAATCCAAAGGGGAGAAAAATGGACGAACTATTTGAGAAAATGAAAAAACTCATCGCAGAAAAACTTGAAGTCGATGAAGGAAAAATCACACTGGAAGCGTCATTCCGTCAGGATCTTGGCGCTGATAGCCTTGACACCTATGAGTTGGTTTACGCTATCGAGGAACAGTTGGGCATCAACATTCCTGATGAAAAGGCCAATGACTTTGAAACTGTAAAGGATGCTTACGAATTTATTAAATCTCAGCAAAAGTAAAATTCGCGATCCTGCAAGGAACAAGGAACTGGCGGCTTTTCAAAAGGCCGCCGGTTTTAAATTTAAAGATATTAATCTTTTAAATATATCCTTTATGCATCGATCTGTTTCCAATGAGACAAGTATAAGGGAAAACAATGAACGTCTGGAATTCCTGGGCGACTCTATCTTAGGCGCAGTGTGCGCCACTCTTCTATATAATACCTATTCCAATAAAGCTGAAGGCGATCTTGCCAAAATAAAATCCGTGGTTGTATCAGAGGATATTCTGTCAGAAATTGCCCTTGGGCTGGGCATTGATAAAATGCTTTTATTGGGTAAGGGTGAAGAATTATCCGGCGGAAGAAACAAAAAGGCAATTTTGGCGGATGCCATGGAAGCGGTTATTGGTGCTTTGTATTTGGACTCCGGTTACAAGGCAGCTTTTGACTTTGTAAGTTCTTGCATTGCCCCAAAAATAAACAGTGTAACAATTGGTAATTACCATAAAGACTACAAATCTGTTTTACAAGAATTCTGCCAGCGATATTTCCGCTGTTACCCGGAGTATAACCTTGTTAAAAAGACCGGCCCCGAACATGACCGCACTTTTTGGATGGAAGTTTGCATTAACGGAAAACCGTACGGTACCGGATCCGGGCGCAATAAAAAGAGTGCCGAACAGGAAGCGGCAAAGCTTGCGTATGAAGAGCTTACACGGGGTCACGACTGACGCGGATTTTCACGGATTGAACGCAGATTTACGCAGATAGCTATGAGAGCTTAGATTTCTAATCCTATCCTAGCTATATTAAAATTTAAATTTTTAAGATTTCTAGGTTAGATATATTTATCTTAACTAGCCAAGATAATCAGCGTTAATCAGCGTTTAATCAGTGTAAATCCGCGTTTAAATGGTAATTCCGTGCTATTGTCAATAACTTTTCTTTTGTATTCTGCTCCGGGTCATCCAACACTGTTTCCAATAACTCTTTTAGAATTATTCCCATAGTTTTTCCTGTAGGGATACCAATTTCCATTAAATCTTTTCCGTTTACAGCAAGGTCTTTAATTGTAAAAGCGCGGCCTTCCGCCAAAGTTTTGTCCACTCTTTCAATCAGTTTAAAAAGGGAACAGTTTTGCGTTTTGTAATTTTGGTTTTGTTCTTTGCCGGCAAAACCATAAACATCCGCATGGCGCAGTTTGTAAATATCATCCAGATTTGCCTCTCCTATGCGTGCAATAAAACGGCGTACCGCTGAATCTGACCAGTCCGGTGTATATATAAACATATGCTCCTTTATAAGATGACAGGTTTTTTCTATTGTTGCGTTAGAATAACGCAGCCGCCGCATAAGTTTTTGCGCTATAAACTTGGATTTTTCTTCATGTCGGTAAAATGTCCATACGCCTTTTTCTCCCATTTTTCGTACCGAGGGTTTCCCTATATCGTGTAATAAGGCGGCAAGCCTAAGTTCATGCGAATAATTTTTAGCGGCAGCATAGTTACATGCCAAAAGCGAATGATCCAATACATCAAATTCGTGAAAGCCTTTTTGATCGATACCCCGGCAGGAGGAAAGTTCGCCAAGGAATAGTTTTAGGAGTCCGGTTTGTTCCATTAAACAAAACGCAATTGAAGGCTGATAGCTTGCAAGTATTTTATCAATTTCATCCCGTACTCTTTCCCATGAAACTTTTGCGCAAACAGGCAAAACTTTGGGGATTGCGTTTAAAGTATTTTCATCGATCTTAAAACCAAGCTGGGCTGCAAAACGCACTGCACGCAAAGGACGTAAACCGTCTTCGCCAAAACGGTCTTTTGCATTTCCAACACAGCGGATAATTTTTACTTTTATGTCCGTTTCTCCGCCAAAAGGGTCAACAATTTTCCCGTCCGGCAGGTTAAGGGCAATGGCATTCATTGTAAAATCACGGCGGGAAAGGTCTTCTTGAATAGTGGCGGCATAGGAGACACTGTCCGGTCTGCGTCCATCGGTGTAATCGGACTCTGTTCTAAAGGTGGTAACTTCTGCGGAAGTATTTTTATATAGAACTGTCACTGTGCCATGCTTTATGCCTGTTGGGATAACTTTGCCGCCTGCTTTTCTTACAATGGCTGCAACTTCATCAGGGAAAGCGGAGGTAGCCAAGTCCCAATCATGGATTTTTTTCCCCATAAGCATATCACGTACAGCTCCGCCCACAAGATAAATTTCTTTTCCATTTGTGTTGAATATAGAGGCAATTTCTTTTAGAATAGGGTTAATAATCATGGTATTATTATACTATATGAGAGGGGTATAATGTTAGGTATAGTTTTTACAGGCGGGGAAGGGCCGGAGCCGGAAATAATTAAGAACAATCTTATTGGTATTGGCAACTTGTTTATTGTAGCTGCTGATTCAGGTCTTGCTCTTGCAGAAAAAGTAGGATACCCGCCGAACATTATTATTGGGGATATGGATTCTGTTGAAACACAGCTTTTAGATCGATATCCTAAAGAGAATATTATCCGTTATCCCACCGCTAAGGATTACACCGATACTGAGCTTGCTATGCAAAAAGTTATTGAAAAAGGCTGTAAAAAGATATGGATAATTGGCGGCGGGGGAGGCAGGCTTGATCACCTTCTTGGAATACGCTCTTTATTTGAAAGGGATATTTTTCCCTGCCGTTGGATCACGGATAAAGAAGATGTTTATTGTCTTGAAAAGGGAGAGCATCATTTTTCTGTAGAAGCAGGAGAAATTATTTCTGTATTTCCGCTTGGAGACGGCGGCTGGGAAGCGGCAAGCGAGAGGTTAAGGTGGCCGCTGGACGGTATAGAATGGAATCGTGGTTTTTTTGGATTGTGCAATGTGGCAGTCGATGATATTTTTAAAATAACAGTACAAGCGGGAAGGTTTATGGTTATTATGCGTGTGAACTCTGCAAAAAAATCAGGAGGAAATAAATGTTAATGGACGGAAAAGCTCTTGGACTTAAAATCCGTGAAAGTGTAAAAATAAAAAGCAAAGCATTACAAGAAAAGGGTATTATTCCTTGTTTGGCTGTTATATTGGTTGGTGAAGACCCTGCAAGTTTGTCTTATGTAAAATCCAAAGAAAAAGCGCTTGCGGAAGCGTCAATGGAAAGCCGAGATTTAAGATTGCCCGCAAGTACAAATGAGGCGGAACTTCTTACGCTCATCGAACAGCTTAATAAAGATGATAAAATCCACGGTATCCTTGTGCAATTGCCTTTGCCTAAACATATAAATGAAGAAAATATAATTGGCGCGATTGATCCAAAAAAAGATGTTGACTGTTTTCATCCTGTTTCAGTTGGAAATATGGTTTTGGGAAAAAAGAGTTTCTTGCCGTGTACGCCCCACGGCGTTCTTATGCTGTTACAAGAATACGGTGTTAAAACTCAAGGTGCCAAGGTGACAGTGGTGGGAAGATCAAATATTGTAGGAAAGCCCCTTGCCAATCTTTTGATCCGCAAAGAATACAACGCTACTGTTACTCTCTGCCACACGGGTACAAAAGATATGATATATCACACTTTGCAGGCGGATATTTTAATTGCCGCCGCAGGAGTACCTGGGTTTATAAAGCCGGAAATGGTAAAAGACGGCGCTGCTGTTATTGATGTAGGAATAAACCGCGTAAACGATCCTGCGGCAAAAAAGGGCTACCGTCTTTGCGGCGATGTTGATCCCACCGTTGCGGACAAGGCATTGTACTTTACGCCTGTCCCCGGCGGAGTAGGGCCAATGACGATTGCAATGCTACTGCAAAATGTGGTTGAGGCCGCGGAATTAGGTATCATAAGCCACGAAAGCGGCGTATAAAATAATTTCCATACCAACGGCTAACGAAGTGAGCCATTAAATATTTTTCTGCGTAAATGGCTCACTTCGTTCGCCGTTGGTGAGGAAATTATTTAACCGCAGCCATTTGTCTGCTCACCAAACAGTGCTTAATCTGTGTTAAATGGTAACCGTTTTATTCAGTTACCACGCTTTGTACATAAATATAATCACCCTTAGTGTCAAAGAAATTTTGGTATATGTGTTTCTTGTTGGGTAAATCGTCCGGTGGATTTTCTGAAAATGTAAAGAGATTGGCTTTCTTGTCTATTGTCATTTTCCAGTTGTTCATTACATTTGTTCCGATAAGAATATCACTGGAAAACTCGCCTGTATAATCTGCGGCAAATGCGACAACTCGTTCAATAGCATAATCTTTGAGCTTTATCTTTTCTATTGAGTAGGCTTCGGCTTCGATAATATTGCCGCCAATTCTATACTCTCTTGTAAATCCTAATGGATGCCCAGCTATTACTGCAATTTCTTTTGGTATTAGCGTATTATAACAGCCTAAGTCAAAAAATAGGGTTACTTCTTCAAAAAGCTTACTATGTATGTTGTATATGGTCGCACTGGCTTTATAACGATGATTAAACTCTGTTAGCAACTCCAACGTCGTACATTCCATAGATCACATCCTCCTTTGGGGCATAAGCGAACTTAAGAAGAGCCTGTCCCTTGTACCTGTCTACAACAATATCATGCAATGCAGCACGATCTTTCTTTGTTCCATCACCATAAAAAGTGACACATCCCCGTCCGCCCGATGTTGAACTTGGCTCTGATTCAAAAATAACCCATCTGCCGTCATATTCAAAATCGACATCCCTTATTGAGATAACTCGTTTTTCTTTGACTTCCGTTATCATGGCACTACCTCCATCTTCCTTATAATATAATATAAAAGTACCGTATGGTCAAACCCAAGAACGCCACATTTTTTCAATATATGCCCATCAATACATATCCGTTACCTCGCGCAGAGTACGCTACTTGCAGCGTAGCTTCCAGCAAAGGACGCAGAGTGAAGACGCAAAGAATGTTACTTGCAACAAAGCTTCTATTTCATAAAGTATTATGAATAGGTAAAAGTTAAAATTCCCGTACAGCGCGGACTTTATATGAAACAAGTCCTCTGCCAAGGTAATCCGCGAATAACACTGAAAAACATAGATTTATGCAGATTAAGTGCTGATTTTAGCTAAATCCTTAACATTTGTATAGTTAAATTCCCAACTTTTTTCAAAATTCTTCAAAATTTCTTCCAAAACGATAAAGCAAAACAGCACTTCCACCCCATATATAGTATCTGGTTTTCGTATGAAAACTACATACTTTTCTAAGGAGTTTGTTATGAAAACAAACAAAAAATTTAAAGCGAGTGTGTTCTCGTCTCTGTTCTCTGACCCCGATATTCTAAGGGAACTTTACTGCGCCCTTGAGGGCGTGTCTCTGCCGAATGATGTGCCGGTGGTTATCAACACATTGGAAGATGTCCTTTTTATGGACATGATCAACGACATCTCATTTGAGATAGGCGGTAAGCTGGTTGTTCTGATTGAGCATCAGTCCACTATTAACCCCAATATTACGCTCAGGCTTCTTATGTACATAGCCCGTGTGTATGAACAAATAATGGGTGATCAAAATCTTTACTCATCAAAGCATCTGCCAATTCCAAGACCTGAATTCTTTGTTCTCTACAACGGTAAAGAACCTTGTGATGATGAGATGGTACTCAAGCTGTCTGACTCGTTTGAAAGTTTGGCTTCTCTTGGGCTGATAGAAAAAGACAGTCCCTCGTTGGAACTTGTGGTAAAGTTATACAACATAAACGAGGGCAAGAATGCGGAGATAGCAAGCAGGTGCAAAACTCTTTCCCAATACAGTGCTTTTATAGCAAAGGTCAGGGAATTAGAGAAAGAGGGACAGCCCCGGAAAGAAGCAGTAAAAAACGCTATTAATTATTGCCGAAATCATGATATACTTAAAGAGTATTTGAAAAAACACGCTAGCGAGGTATATAATATGCTAACAACCGAATGGAATTGGGACGATGCCAAAGAAGTCTGGCAAAGAGAAGCTCGGGAGGATGGCAGAGTAGAAGGCAGACAAGAAGGCAGAGTAGAAGGTAGGGAAGAAAACTCCAAACAGATTGCACGGAATTTATTAGCAGAAGGTACTACTGTCGAATTTATACACAAAATCACCGGGCTTTCAACTGAAACAATACAAAGCTTGTAACAAGTAGGGGTCAGGGATGGGGAGACTCCCTACATCCCCACCACCCACACAACTACCACGCTAATTGTTGCATATCCACAAGGCGGGGGTCACGACTGACGCTGATTTACACTGATTATGATGGGTGTTGTTTGATATTGCCATTATCAATAGCTATTTTATTTTGCTTCTGGATTTTCACTGATTAAGATTCGTCCGTGTTAATCTGTGTTGAATGGTGACCACGCTTTCTTGCTGCATATTCATTTTAGCGCTACTTGCAGCGAAGCTTCTAGCAAAGATAGCAAAGTGAAGACAGCAAAGAGCGCAAAGGTTTTTTGATAGCTGCTATCATCCATTTCTCTTTCTTCTTCACTGTAACACATTCTTCCCCTTAGTCTTTATTATTATTGGTTAAATTTTCCCTGTCAATAGGTCATTCCAAAGAACGGTATAATAGCGGATTTACAATACATCTGAGGGAAGGGAAATAAATATCAACAGAAAAATGTTACGGGGGAAGTGAAAAGGAGAAGACAATGAGGCATTTCACATGGTTAATGCCTGGACAGGCGCGAGTTGATCATATTTTTTTAAACCCAGTATGCCAAAAGGAATCCTGACAAAGCATTTGAACAAAATGCTAATTTTCCCTCTATCCGCCGAATTTTTCTTTGAGATATTGCAATGTGGTTACGGGGACTATTTCCGCTATCTCATCAAAGTTTTTTTGTTCCAGCAATCTACGCACCCTCGATGCGCTGATTGCCTGGCTGCCGGACTCCTTGCGCGGAATAATTTCCAGTTCTATTCCGTAACGTGGTAGTATAAGCCGCATTTGCATATTGTATTGCCTGGTTAAATTACATAAAGGTTCTTCTCCTACAAAACGAATTGAGATATTCAACATAGGTGCAATTTTAGACGCAAATATTTCAATATCATGAGAAGCGTCTATAACGACATTTTCCTGCAAAGAATCCTTATCAAAATAGGCAGGGAAAGTTTCCCTTGAGATAATAAAATTCCCCGATGGCACTATTACTACATTTAGCAGATCCGCCGTTCCGTTTTTGATTAGCGTAATTCTGTCCTCAAAAGAAAAAAATGATTTATCTTCCTGCACTGCAAATATAAACAATTTATCACATTTTGAGGCGGCGTATTCAATTAAATATCTGTGCCCTAAAGTAAAAGGGTTGCAGTTCATTACGATTGCGCCTGTTTTTCCGGTGTAATCGGCATATTTTTTTATGCTGTCAAGATAATCCTGTAAAAGCGGGTTTTCTATCGCATTCTCAAGTGCCGAACCAGGAGAGGGCATTTTCATTGAATCATCAGACCTTCTCGCAGTTTCAGAATTTTCATTAATAATTCTTTTTTCAATCATAAAATCTGCCAAATAATTACCAATTTCACGGTAGCCAATATACGTATAATGCAGCTTATCAATAAAAACATATTTGCCCAAATCATGCGGACGGTCAAACATTTTTGATACTCCCTGAGGTCTGCAACAATTAAATAACTTTGAATAATTTTCCGCAATCAGATTGGTATAGTAATTCATTAAAACAACAATATCTCCATTCTGCGGTTTATGATATTCAAATGATTTCCATTGTTTTTGAAGATTGGGAGAACCTCCATTTCCACAATTAATTACAGCATAAGTATGATTATACTCATTGATTTTCCTTTGAAGCACGCTTTGTATTGTAAATTCGTCATCGACTCCCATTCCAAAACACAAAGACGTTCCAAAAGTATAAATTGTCTTAACTGGATTTTCAGGAATATCAGTAGTTGATCTATATCCACCCTGACTGTTAAAATATTTGCCGTTTCTATCTGCAAAAAAATGAATCCCATTTTTTTCACAAATATTTCCTGACATGAAACGAAACGTTTCTTTAATATACGTTTTGTCTTTGCCAAGTGATGCATATACTTCGCTTCTTTTCATTCTTCGTTTGTTTTTAAGTAAATCATTTTCATAGTCATTACGATTTTTTACCATAACCAATGAGGGAAGAAATAATAAAACTATTTCAAGTTGCGGAGCGTAACTGTTTTTATAGTTTAAAACTTTGTCCAATAGTACGTTTTTATTAAAAGAATATTTAATAAGATCAGTCAAACCATATTGATTTTTCATACTTATTGGTGGTGTTTCACAGAGAACAACCGGCACATTAGAATCTATAACAGTCTTAGAATGTAATAATTGGATGTTTTTAGATTTTTCTTTGTGTTTTTCCATAAAGTCAATTTCAAATGTTTTGTTACTTGTTCCATAAATATGTTCAATTTCAATTCCTGCCCAAAAAGCCTGTTTATATAATATTTCAACAAGTTCGTCATTTCCATAAAGATTGACTTTTTTAACGCCTTTATCCTTAAAATAATCAAAGATGGTTCCGCCAATCGCTCCTACAATCGAAATTTTATGGATATATTCTATCGATTTATCACTTAATTGTTTTTCTTCCATAATTCTAGTTGTTTTCTTCATTAACATCTCCTTTGCGGTTTTTCATAAAATAAGACTTCAAATCACAAAAAACCTGCTTGTTACCATTTTAGCATATTGCTAAAATTTGTCAATAATATAATTTAAGCAATTAGCTAATTGCAGATAGATATTTTTAGCTATATGCATAAAGAAATGACTTTAAAACAGATTTTTATCCAAAATTTGAAAGAATTCCGTAAAAAAGAAGGTTTATCTCAGATGAAACTGGCAGAGTATTGTAATACTGCTCCCAGTTATATAGGGCAAATTGAAACTGGTTTGAGGTTTCCTTCTTTGGATTTGATAGAAAAAATAGCTTATGTTTTAAGAATAGAACCATATCATTTTTTCAAAAATATAACAAAGAACAATAATTCTGACACCGAAAAACTATTCCCTCGTCTGCCAAATTCCATGAAAAAGCAAATTAAAACCCAAATTAAGGCTCAAATAGACCTATCAACAAACGAAATAATGAGCGAAGTAAACGAAATTCTTACCAAATATTAAGGTTTTACGGCTAAAATCCGCGCCCTCCGCCCTCCTGCACCTCTGCGCAAGGCAATGAATATCCCCCTCACAAATCTAACTAAATCCTAACAAATCCTTCATAGTTCCCTAACACAGGGAAAATACGCTGATTGCATGAATCGTAAGTTTACGGATGTTTTCTTTAAACATCTTTTCAGCATAGTAGCCCTCTTTTCTGTTTTGGCATTGGGGGCTATTTTGTTGTTTGTTTTTGTGCAGGGCAGTATTCCGTTTTTTGCACCCACACATTCAGGCATACAACTTGTTACAGAAAGAATTGACGAACTTATAGTTAATGACATTTCTTATAAAGATCATCATACATTTATAGAAATACCAAAAAATACAGAAATTATAACGATTAAAATTCCAATATATGAAGATTTATATGACGATTGGGATGATGACTGGGACGATGATTGGGATGACAACTACGACGACGATGATGATTGGGATGACTACGATTTACTTGCCGATGACAACGAGTATGAAATAGAAAGAATATTAATAGGTGAAACCACACTTGAAATATATATAAATTACAATGAAAAAGATCAAGATAAAATGCTGACAATAATTTGCAGTGATGATATAAATATTACGCACCCTGAAAATTATGTTTACACTATAAACTTCCCTGCGGTTATTGCCTCTCTTGCAAAAAAAATTCACATTATAATACCTGAGCCTCCATACAGTTTTGGATCTTTTATCTCCGGGTTGGAATGGCGGCCAAGCAGGGATAAAGTTTATGGTATCTTCCCAATGATTGTTGGGACTCTTATAGCAAGTTTTGGTGCAATCTTTTTGGGAGTGCCAATTGCTCTGTTATGCGCTCTTTTTATGGCGGAGTTCTTAAAGCCAAAGATGGCAGCAATTATAAGAGCGGGCGTAGAGCTGTTGGCAGGAATTCCGTCTGTAGTTTACGGTTTTTTTGGCCTCATGGTAATTGTTCCTTTTGTAAGAAAAACATTTGATATTCCGTCAGGGAATACGCTTCTTTCTGCAATTATTGTGCTTGCGCTGATGATTTTGCCAACGGTTATTACCATTGCGGAAACTTCTTTAAGGGCAGTTCCCCTTGCCGTGCGGGAAGCAAGTCTTTCGTTAGGTGCAAGCAAAATGCAGACTTCTTGGCGGGTTGTCCTACCCCATGCAAATTCGGGGGTAATTGCCGGCGTGATACTTGGTATTTCAAGAGCGGTAGGTGAAACTATGGCGGTAATTCTTGTAGCAGGGAATTCCCCCCATCTTTCAGTTAACCCTTTGGCAAGCGTTAGAACTTTAACATCAACAATAGCGATGGAAATGGGATACGCATCAGGCCGACACAGCGAAATGTTGTTTTCAATAGGGGTAACGCTTTTTGCTATTATCTTGGTTTTGAATAGCCTTATATTGTGGTATCGCCGCAGAATGGAGGTGGAGTTGTGAATAAGCGAAAAATGATTGATGGCTTTATGTATGGGCTTATGACAACTGCTATGGTTGTTGTTGTTATTTCTTTATTGTTTATAATTTTGTATATTTTCCGTTCGCAGGCGGGGTATTTGAATTTGAAGTTTCTTACGGATGCGCAGAATGGTATTCTTCCAATGATTGTTACTACTCTTTATGTTGTGCTTGTTTCTATTGCTGTTGCTTTGCCGATTGGTTTGGCATCGGCTATCTTTTTAAATGAATATTCGGGGAACTCTCCTATCATTCGTATTTTACGGCTTGCAATAGAAACTCTTGCGGGTATTCCTTCTATCATTTACGGACTTTTTGGACTTTTGGTGTTTTGCCGAATCTTAAGTTTTGGGCAGTCAATTATTGCGGGCGCGTTTACGCTTAGCATTATGATTTTGCCTGTTATAATTCGCACTACGGAAGAATCATTAAAATCGATACCTGATACATTCCGTGAAGGTTCTCTTGCATTAGGTGCAACAAAGTTTCAGACAATTGTTCATGTTGTACTACCGTCGGCACTGCCGGGGATTTTAACATCGGTAATCCTTGCCATAGGTCGTGTTGTGGGAGAGTCCGCTCCTGTTTTGCTTACGGTGGGGCTTTCAAAAAACTTACCGCGGACAATTTTTGATTCCGGCAGAACTCTTACAATACACCTTTACTATCTTACAAATGAAGCAATCCGCCCGGAAGATTTTGGCATTGCGTTTGCCACTGCATCCGTTCTGATTATACTTGTAATAATTATCAATACAGCAACAAAAATATTAACCGCTAATTTTAGAAAAAAACTTGGAGATACGCTATGACAGAAAATAAAATAGATGTCCGCAATTTGGATCTTTACTACGGAGATTTTCACGCATTAAAAAGTGTTAACTTTTCGTTGAAAAAACAGGAAGTGGCTGCCTGCATTGGCCCTTCAGGCTGCGGCAAATCGACATTTGTCCGCGTGCTTAACCGCATGAACGATCTTATTCCTTCATGTCGCATAACAGGAGAAATTTTAATAGACGGGCAAAACATTTACGGCAATATGGATGTCACGGAACTTAGAAGCCGAGTAGGAATGGTGTTTCAAAAACCAAATCCTTTTAACATGAGCGTATTTGACAATGTCGCCTACGGCAAACGAATGCAGGGCGTAAAAAACAAAAACACGCTTGCTGACATTGTAGAAAGCTCTCTGCAAAAAGCCGCTCTATGGAACGAGGTAAAGGACAGGCTTAAAAAACCTGCAACCGCACTTTCAGGCGGTCAACAACAGCGTCTTTGCATTGCGCGGAGTATTGCTATGGAACCGGAAGTTATCTTAATGGACGAACCCACAAGCGCGTTAGACCCAATAGCAACAGGCCGTATAGAAGAACTTATTGGAGAACTAAAAAAAGATTACAGTATAATTATAGTAACGCACGCTATGCACCAAGCATCCAGAGTAAGCGACAAAACAGCATTCTTCCTGCTGGGCGACCTAATAGAATACAATGACACAAGAACAGTCTTCACAAACCCCCAAGATAAACGGACAGAAGATTATATCTCAGGAAGATTTGGGTAAGTTGGGAAGTCCTTGCAGCGGTTGAAAAGCAGAAGAAAATTTATAGAGGAGTGATTGCTATTCTTATGGTTATATATGGCTTTTTCTGAAGATTTTATGGGGGTTTGACCCAATTCCGTTAATCCGGTAGAATTACAAAGAAGGGAATTCTAGTAATGGGGAAATATAAAGATATAAAAACGCCTGATAAATCTAAGTCTATAGCAGATATCCTTTCTGTTTGGGAAGCCGACAAAGAAAATTTTAAAAACAAAGAACTTGGCGGCTTGCAGAAATTTGTCTTTGATATATTGCTCAGCAATGAACTATTTGCACTAAAAGAAGGCAGAGAATCTACAAAAATAGAAAACCGTAAAAATGAAGTTATCAGCGAAACATCAAAAGACGCCAGCAGGGGGCGTGCCGATTTTATTATTTATATAAACGGCGATGACATTGTAATTCCTGTAGAAGTAGAAAGATATGAAAATATAAAAGCGGGTGAATCGCAAATCTTAAAATACCAAACCGACTGGCGTAAAAAATATGGTATTCTTACAGACGGTTATACATGGCGGTTTTATTTCGATCGTGTTTATGAATCATTTAACCTTAAAGATATATTTGATAAAAAAAGTGAGTTTTGGAAAAAATGGAAATTGTATATTTCGCCAGAAACATATTATGATATTGCTTTTAACCCAAAAGGGCAGCAAGAACTTTTTGAAACAGAACGGCTTGATCCTTGTACTGCCGAAAACCGCCCGTTCTTTTTTAACGATATTACCACACTGCTGCGCACTTTCAAAGATAAAATCACTTCCCTTGTCCCGCTTCTAAAAGAAGAACGCACCGCTGTTGAAACGACTTATTCATATATCATTCAGTTTATTTTATACAAAGTCTTAATA
>Ga0099364_10009525_pt1 | contig 13464 bp, 10 predicted proteins | sample TergutTh196P3_FD_73070 | JGI IMG/M metagenome (GOLD analysis project Ga0099364, IMG submission 73070) | Microcerotermes parvus P3 segment gut microbial communities from Pointe-Noire, Republic of the Congo - Th196 P3 | ecosystem: Host-associated > Arthropoda: Insects > Digestive system > Gut ...
ACTTTTGCGTAAGCCATTGTAATGCAAGTTTTTAGAAATTATTTCACTATTCAGATAATGAACTTCCGATATAAGGTCATAACTATAACCCTACATAGAACAATAAGCCTCTTGACATTTGCATAAACGCCTGGTAGAGTGTGCGCTGAGATAGTGTAACACATAGGGCGGAGGCGCAGAAACATATGGTATATAAGTACTATACAACGCCGTTATCCGGGAAGCTCAGCGATTATGAAGAGGAATTGCTGCTACACAAGGTTGACGAGACAAAATGGGAGAAGCATTGGAATAAGCTGGTACAGAAGCGCCATTATTTAGGATTTGAGGGATCGTTCGGCGGTCGCGTAAAGTACATCATAACGCTAGGGGATCGGATCGTTGGCGCGATCAGTTTTTGCTCAGCAGTGTATCACTTGGGTCCTCGGGACGCCTATATAGGATGGGATGAACAAACGCGGGTCGCCATGCTGCCGCATCTGGTGAACAACAACCGATTTTTGATCCTGTCGGAGGTCAATATACAGAACTTGGCGTCATGCGTATTGGCGATGAGCCTTCGGCGGATGCGAAAAGATTGGGAAAGGCAGTACGAAGTAACGCCGTACATGGTGGAAACATTTGTTGACAGGGAACAATACCTGGGGACATGCTATAAGGCATCGAACTGGACATACTTAGGGGTCACGAAAGGCTACGGGAAGGTAGGTAAAGATTTTGTGTACCACGGACGGAAGAAAGACCTCTACGTTTATATTCTAGACCGGCAATTTGCTAAACAGTTCAAACCAGACATTCGCCGTGTATATAACGAGAGGGAGGCAGTGAACGCAATGCTCAACGGAACACCGATGTGGTACCCGTCCCTATTGAAAGAACTAGGTATAACGGACAATCCGGGCCAAAAGATTACACAGAGGTTTGTTGAGCATGTGTTGCGTTATACGCCGTTCCTTGGCAGAAGCGAAAACACACTACATTTTGTGTCGATGCTGCAGGGGCTGCTAAGCGACTTGAAGCGGAAATCTATTGAGCCGATTGCCATCGCGTTCGAGGGTACGGACAATGTACGCAACGTAACGAATTTCATGTCAAGAAGCAAGTGGGACGATGCCGGGATTCTGGCCGAGAGCCAAGCGGAATTATCTGAACTTCTGTCTCATGAAGAAGGGATGCTAACCGGGGATAACACGAGCTTCCCAAAGAAGGGGAAAAACTCCGTCGGTGTGGCTCGGCAGTATTGCGGCAGCACAGGAAAGGTGGATAATTGCCAGACTGGTGTCATGTTGGGGTATGCGAGTGTGAACGGTTATGGGATAGCAGATTACGAATTGTACATGCCGGACAAATGGTTCGATGCCGTGCATACAGACCTGCTCCAAAAATGCGATGTGCCATCGAACGTCTGCTTCAGAAGCAAGAACGAGATACTACTGAAAATGATAAATGATACGACTAAGTCCGGCTTGTTCCCTGCGAAATATGTAGGTGTAGACAGTGAATTCGGCAGTGATAGCAATTTCCTGGATGGATTGCCCGGCGGTTTGATTTACTTTGCCGACATTCGCAGCAATCAAATTTTCTTCGTCGATAGGCCGGGCGTTTACGTCCCTGAGTATTCCGGAAGAGGGCGGAAACCCAAAAAGGAAAAGCCGGAATGCTCTGCGTTGACGGCGAAGGAGATCATCGAATGGTCGCAGGAGCCATGGGAGCGTGTAGTACTTGGCATCGGAGCGAAAGGTCCCGTCATCGCGGAAGATAAGTGCTTGCGGGTAGTTGAAGTGAGGAGCGGCTTGCCAGGTAAAGACGTGTGGCTATATGCCCGTAAGCTGGATGATGACACAATCAAGTATTCACTGTGCAACGCGCCTGCCGGTGCGCCCAAAAAGGAAATACGTAAACCGGCGCTCATGCGGTGGTCGATTGAACAATGCTTCAAGGAATGTAAAGACTATCTCGGAATGGATCATTATGAATCGAGGTCTTGGGATGCATGGCGGCGACATATTCTGCTGACTCTCATTGCCCATATGTTTATCATCAAGCTTAGGATAGCGTTCAGTCGCACACCAAATGCACCCAACGCAACCCCATATGTAGCAGGTCCAGTTTCTCTTGAAGATTACCTCGAAGCTCATATGCAAATGTTGGCCAATGAACAGATAAGCCACCCCGACATTTCTGAGATGCCAACAACTCTACAACAATTTATGACTATTGGCTTGATCCAAAAGCTTGTCAACGCCACTTTCCCAAAAGTTGGTCTTATTGTTGAAGAGGTGGATTACCTACTGAATAAGGCCGAGTCCGCTTTCAGGTCACATTCTTTGGCTACTGTTAATAGAACTCTTTCTCTCAACGCTGGATCATAGGGGTAGGGGTTTGGTCATGAATAATGTTCTATGTAGGGTTAATCGGCTAGTACATTGTGTCATCTAAAACTTTACAAAATATGCCATAATGAAGTCATCTTGAAAAACGAGGTGACGGCATATGAGAGGCAAGCACATCAAAATCGAACTAAGCGCGATCACACGGAACGAACTGGAAAAGTTTACTAAAACCGGGAAACGCAGTGTTAGATTAGTAAATCGAGCAAAAATAATACTCGAACTTGATGAAGCGGACGGGCGCAAACCGTTGACACAGGAACAGATTGCGGAAAAGATCGGAGTGACCCGTCAAACAGTGAATGATGCAAAACAAGCATTTATCGCGGCGGACAGTATTTCTGCATTTTTGCAGCGAAAGAAGCGCGAGACTCCACCTGTTGAGCCCAAGATCACAGGTGAAGTGGAAGCTCATATCATTGCTCTCGCTTGCAGTTCTGTGCCGGTGGGTTACGCAAAATGGGGAGTTCGCCTATTGGCAGACAAGTGCGTGGAGTTGAATTATATTGATTCAATCTCGTTTAAGTCAATTCAACGCGTTTTAAAAAAACACAACTTAAGCCGCACCTAAAAGCGCGTTGGTGCATTCCACCCAAACAAAACGCTGCATTTGTCGCAGCAATGGAGGACGTATTAGAGGTGTACTCACGATCATATGATCCCGCCAAACCAGTGGTCTGTATGGACGAAAAGCCGTTTCAATTGCTTAGCGAAGTTTGTGAACCGCTCCCGAAGGAACCGGGTAAGGTGGAGAAAATTGACAACGAGTATAAACGTGAGGGTACCTGTAGTATTTTCATTTTCACAGAGCCTCTTGTGGGTTGGCGATACGTGGAAGCGTTTGAACATAGAACCAAGAAAGACTGGGCACATCGTGTAAAATGGGTGTTAGACAATCAATACCCAGATGCCGAGAAAGTTGTACTGGTGATGGATAATCTCAATACGCATGTGATTTCTTCGTTTTATGAAACCTTCCCACCAGAAGAAGCGTTTCGCTTGGCACAGCGTTTGGAAATTCACTACACGCCCAAACACGGCAGTTGGCTTGATATTGCTGAGATTGAACTCTCAGCGCTTGCGGTACAATGTCTAGGCAATCGTAGAATCCCAAGCATTGAGGCTCTCAACAAAGAGTTGTCTGCGTGGGAAACCCAGCGTAATATTAATCAAAAGGGCGTCGATTGGCATTTTACAACCACTTATGCTCGTACTAAACTCAAACGTCTCTATCCTGCTATTTTGTAAAGTTTTAGACGACACAGCGTACTAGTACCATCGCGGACAGTATCTCGATAAAAAATAAAAATCATTGGTTGCAGAATGGGGTTTTTTGCAGGCTAAACCCCTGTATCTGTCCCATAAAATTCTCTATATCTTAGGATTTTAGGATTTTCAAATGCTCTGTTTACTACAAACTCTACTTTTGAAAGCATTTCATCTGGTGGGTTTGTAACAAGCGCAAATAAATCTAAGTATCCTTGAAGATTTTCGCGGTCGAACCCGCTGTGCGAGTTCAAAAACATCTTCAATATGGCGTGGGCACGATTTACAGGGTACAGAGGATTTTCTTTGTCCAAAAGCCCCACTAAATCCTTTGAAGCATATGAAACGCTATCTAACTCAAGGGCTTTGATGAGTCGCTTATGGGCTGATTCTTTGTCGTGAAAAAGTTTGGATTTTGATTCAATATGAATCTTAAATGTATCATATGTCTTCTTTTGTGACGACTTTCCAGTGCCTTCTACCAGAAAAATGGTATGCTTTTTATCTGTTGCGACTCCTATGCAAATTTGATTTTTTGACAGTCCCCTTAATCTAGTGCCGTCATCATTGTAAGTCACGTCTTCAGCAATGACAGTGTAAAATGTTTCATCCAGCCAAACATCACCAGAGAGAACAATCTCGTCCTGTAGGCCTTCGAGAGTTAGAAACAACTTTTGTAGCCAATACCTTGATGTTTTATAAGTGTTCTTGTTGCTCCATGAATCCGCTAAAATGCTGACGTGACGGAACAAGTTAAGACAGTATTCCATCCACTCGCTGATGGAGAGTTTATGGTCATCAAATATCGTACCAGTCGTAGGTAGGAAGGTTTTGTTGCAACTACATTTATAGCGTTGCACTCCACTTGTTGTAAGACCATTCCTCTTGAACTCATCAGAAGCGCAAAACGGACATTTCTTAGGAGAGTAAAAATTCACCATAGCAGACTCGCCACTCTCTTCAACTTTACGATGGTGGTTCATATATCGCATATCGTAGTTTTCCTTTAGAAATGCTTGCGTTGGTGTCAATTCACCAGCTCCATCCCACGGGGTTGCTCTCCTTGACTTTCTAACCTCGCTCTTGCGCATGTCACATCACTCCAATAATCAAGAGCGATCATAACAGAAATAGCACCATTCTGCAACCAATGATTTAAAAACAAATCCAAAAAACCTTAAAAGACGGGGGGTAAAATGCGACAGAAAAAATAATTTTCAGGGTGTGGAACCACAGCGGAATTTGTGTCAGAGTTAGATTACCAAAAACGGTATTATTTCCCGGGCGAGGTGATTTTAAATGATAAAAGCAAGTGGAATATGCAAAGCGTTTCTTATTATAACGCTTGTTTTCGTCCTGACCATAGCTGTGATTATATCCATGGCGCATTACAGCGCTAACACGATTATTACCGATCTTACGACAGAAAGGAGCTATTCGGCCAAACAGAACCTCGTCAACTATTTAACAAGCCTCAAGGAAAAGGCGGTACAGTGGTCGGAAGTATTCGCAAACAGAGACAGCGTTAAAGCCGCTTTGAAAAACGGCGATTATAAGCAGTTGGGCAAAATACTCAAAGAAAGCGCGACAAATGTCGATCATGCAAGCATTTGTGGCCCAAATGGGGCTGTGCTTGCGTCCACCTCTTACGCGGAGTTTTCTGAGGACGTTTCCGGACAAAGGGACGTCGCCGCCGTGCTTAGGACAGGCAAACCCTCTGACTCGATATCGTTCATGACGGACGGCGTCCTGGCCCTCAGCGCAAGCGTCCCCATATTTGACGGTGATTTGCTTATAGGCGTTGTAAACAGCTATTACGATCTTTCCCGTGTTGAACATATGGACATCTTCAAATTGCGGGCCGGCGCTGAAGCCGCGGTTTTTGTCGGCGCCGAAAGCATCGTAACAACGGTTCATGGCTTGTCCGGTAACCGTGTCATGAGTTTAAGGGCTGACGATGCCATAATAAATGCCATCTTTAACCAAAACCACGCATATTTTGCAGAAGTCAGAAATATCTACGGCAGATCGTACGGGATACATTACTCTCCGGTAATAACTGACGGTGAAATAGTCGCGATGCTCCTTTCCGGCATTGATATTCATTCGACCATCGCCACCAGCGAAAGACTGAATCGATTGATTATTATTTCGGGAGCGCTCGGCATTATTCTGGCGGCGGTGCTCATGCTGTTTACCGCAAGGTACAATCGCAGGCTTCAGGAAATGATCGCGAAAACGTCGTCATTTGACAATTTGGATAAACTGCTGCGGTCATTGGATACCGGGATTGTTATTGTCGATGTGAAAACAGACAGAATAGTCTTCATCAACGAAGTATTGAAAGCCGATTATGGAATCACCGGCGATATTGTCGGACGGAAGTGTTGTGAGTTTCTTTTCAGAGATTCTGTCCTGGGATGCGAATTCTGCCCAATGAAAAGGCCCGAGTTTATTCTTTCCGAAAACCCTGTTACATTTGAGCGCCACTGTCCGGCAAACGGCAAATATTATAGGATAATATGCAAATTAATAGACTGGCCGAATGGCTCAAAAGTGTTATTCGAGCAGCGCATTGACATCAGCGAGCTGAATGAATCTCAGGAAAACCTGCGAACGGCGCTAGCGGAGGCGGAAGTAGCCAATACGGCTAAGACGCAGTTTCTGGCGACAATGAGCCATGAAATCCGCACCCCTATGAATGGCATAATAGGTTTCGCGGAGCTTGCTCTCGACGAGTTGGATTTCGAAATAAACCCCAAAGTAATTGATTATTTAAAGAAGATTAAAAACAGTTCATCATGGCTTCTGCATATCATAAATGATCTTCTCGACATTTCAAAAATTGAATCGGGTAAGTTGGAGCTTGAAAAAGCGTATTTCAGCTTAAGCGAGGTAATAATGCGCGTGCAGTCGGTAATTTTGCCCACTGCCAAGGATAAGGGAATTGATCTGATAATTAATACGGACCCGCTTATCGGCAAAAAAATATTAGGCGATTCCGTCAGGCTTTATCAGGCGCTGCTCAATCTTTTGTCCAACGCGGTAAAGTTTACGGATTCCGGCGCGGTGGAGTTTACATCAAGTAAATCTGACGCTGACGATAATAAAACGGCTGTATTATTTAAAGTCAGGGATAGCGGCATTGGGATGACGGAGCAACAGGTGAGCAGGATATTTGAACCGTTTGTGCAAGCGGATTCCAGCACGACGCGCATATACGGCGGGACAGGACTTGGGCTGTCGATAACAAAAAGCTTAGTTGAGCTGATGGGCGGTAAGCTGATTGTTGAAACAGCGCCGGGCGACGGTAGCGCATTCAGTTTTGAAATTGTCTTTGAGACGATAGATTCACATGACGAAACCTCGGAACAAACGGGCCATGTACTTAAAAAGCCTCAGTTTGACGGTCTGGTTTTGGTCTGTGACGATAACAGTCTGAACCGGCAAGTCATTTGCGAGCACCTCGCGAAAGTTGGGATAAGGACTATCACTGCGGAAAATGGACAGTTGGGTTTGGAGAAGGTAATGGAGCGCGTCGACAAAAACGAAGAACCCTTCGACCTGATTTTTATGGACATTTTTATGCCGGTCATGGATGGTCTGGAGGCAACGGCTAAAATTGCCAAGCTGGACGTCGGAACCCCCATAGTGGCATTGACTGCAAACATAATACCCAGCGAAGTGGAAAAATTCAAGAACCGCGGGATGCAAGACTGTTTGGGCAAACCTTTTACAACCCAAGACTTGTGGCGTATTTTGCTGAAATACTTAGATCCGGTGAGCGTTACCGCTGTGGACAAAAAGCGTCAGGACTCGGATGAAGAAGAGCTGTTAAACTTGCTTAAACTAAATTTCGTAAAAAGCAATCAGCACACATATGCCAATATGGAAAACGCCGTCAACGCAGGCGACATTGAGCTTGCGGAAAGGATTGCCCATACGTTGAAGGGCAACGCGGGCCAAATTGGCGAGCAGCCCCTCCAGGAAGCCGCCGCCGCAGCAGAAGAGAAACTAAGTCAAATGCGGAATGCGATATCCGGAGGCGAGGCGCGCAGCAATAAAACTTCTCAGACCGTCACATCCATGTCGGATTCGCTGATGGAGGTTGTAAAAGGCGAGTTGGCTTCGGTTCTTAAGAAATTGGCGCCTATGCTTGAAGAGGACATACAGAATGTCAGATCCGAGATTCCGAATGCTGAAGAAACCCGGGAATTGTTAAAACGCCTGGAGCTTATGCTGGAAATACACAATCCCGAGTGTATGAATCTGGTGGATGAAATCCGGCTTATTCCCGGCGCCGAAGAACTTGCGCGACAAATAGAAGATTTTGAATTTAGGAAAGCCAAAAATACACTAAAAAAACTAACAGGAGGTCTTCAAGACAATGGATAATGGAGATAAAAACAGCGTTCTCATTATTGACGATGAGAAGGCCAATATCATAGCCCTGACGCATATACTAAGCCCCGATTACGCCATTTATGCCGCGAAAAACGGCGAAGAAGGCATCTCGCTGGCGGAGGAACATATGCCGGATGTAATACTGCTTGATATACAAATGCCTAAAATGGACGGATACCAAGTGCTTTCCGAGATAAAAAAATCTCTTAGGCTCCGCGACATCCCCGTGATATTTATAACAGGTCTCTCAAATGACGACGCCGAAGAAAAAGGCTTGGATATGGGCGCCGCCGACTACATAACAAAACCGTTTTCCGCAGAGGTCGTCAAGCTGAGAGTCTGGAATCAAATAGGGGTGCAGCGGGTCAGCACTTTAAAAAACTCTGTTCTCATCGTCGATGATGACAAAGCCGCCATCATAGCCCTGAACCAAATGTTGAGCAATGAATATGACGTTTCCGCCGCGAAAAACGGGCTGGACGCCATTAGGATAGCGGAGAAAACCTCTCCGGATGTGATATTGCTTGATATCAACATGCCGGGAATGGATGGTTACGAGGTACTTTCCATACTGAAAAACTCCGAAACCGCAAAAGATATTCCCGTCATTTTTATCACAGGTCTCAGTGATGTTGAAGATGAGATAAAGGGCTTGGATCTGGGCGCTGCGGATTATATAGCCAAGCCTTTTTCCAGGTCGGTCGTAAAGCTCAGGATTAAGAATAAAATAGGGTTGCAGCGCTTTGGCAGAGCAAAGAGATATGAGCGGAGAAACTGTTTCCGGTTTACGTCACTCCAACCTGTTACAATACAGCGCCCTTTTGCGGGCAACGAGCGCCTGATCGAAGGGAAAATAATTAATATAAGCGACGGCGGCATGCTGTTTACCTCCGGCGAGGAAATTGACAAGGGCGAGAGAATCAAGCTAACCTTTAACATAGGTGAAAATGTAAGCGTAATGGCCCTTGCACTTCGTAAGGAGCGAAAGGGGCCGGATAATTATAAAATGGCGGTTCAACTTAAAACCGAAAGCGAATCGCAAAAAGACCAGATATACAAATTCCTGCTAAAGACACAAATGAAGAAGCGAAAACTGTAAGGTTAACCTTTTTTACAGTGCGCGTCCAATGCATGTTGATAACGAATGGCTTTATTTACCACGTCTACGTATGCGCGAGCGCTCGCGTCAATAATGTCCAAGCTGGCGACCTTGCCGGTGAATGCCGCCCTGCCGAAACTCACTTTAATAAACGCTTCGCCCAAAGCATCCCCACCATGCGTGATGCTGTGTACGTTGTAATGATGCAATTTGCACTCTATTCCGGTTATGCGGTCGATCGCCTTTAATGTAGCGTCTACCGGGCCGTTGCCGGTAGCTGAATCCTTGAATAATTCGCCGTCTTTTTCGAGCAGAATCGTAGCCGTGGCGGACACCTGATTGCCTGCTATTGACAGGATACTTTTTACCTTATAAACCGACGGCTCGATGCGTAGCGCCTCCCGTATGGCAACGATCAGGTCGTCGTCGCATACTTCCTTCTTTTTGTCGGCGGACTTTTTGATTAAATCATACGCTATGTCAAGTTCCGCTTCGTTCAGGTTAAAACCAAGTTCCTGGTATTTTTTTCGTATTGCGTGGCGACCGGAATGTTTTCCAACCACAAGGCTATTTTCCTTAATGCCGACATCTTCAGGATTCATTATCTCGTAAGTCAGTTTTTCTTTCAGTATTCCGTCCTGATGAATGCCCGCTTCGTGGGCGAAAGCGTTTTTTCCCACGATCGCTTTGTTTGGTTGAACGATAATGCCCGTAAAATTGGTGACCATAGCGCTTGTATTGAAGATTTCCCCGGTTCGGACTCCACATTCCATGCCGAAATAATCGAAGCGCGTTTTGAGCGCCATTACGATTTCTTCCAACGGCGCGACGCCTGCCCGCTCGCCGATGCCGTTTATTGTGCATTCCACCTGACGGGCGCCATTCTGTATCGCCGCCAGTGAATTGGCTACGGCCATCCCCAAATCGTTATGGCAGTGCGCGGACAATGTGGCTTGCTCAATATTTGGTACATGATCAATGAGGTAGCGGGTTCGCTTCGCGTATTCCGACGGCGTCGCGTAGCCGACGGTATCAGGAATACTGACCACCGTTGCGCCGGCTTCGATTACAGCCGAGGCGATTTTTACAAGATAGTCAATATCCGTCCTCGTCGCGTCTTCGGCGGAAAATTCCACATCGTTGCACAGAGTCTTAGCGTATGCAACCATCTGCCGGGCGATCTCAAGCGCCTCATCGCGGGTTTTCTTCAGTTTATGGACAAGGTGTATGTCGGAGGTCGCAAGAACAATGTGAATCCTTGGCGCCGCCGCGTATTGAAGCGCTTCCCAACACCTGTCTATATCACGTTTGGCGGCTCGCGCCATACCTGCGACAGTTAGAGTGCGGATTTTTTTCGCTATGTTTCGGACGGACTCAAAATCTCCGTCCGATGAAATTGGAAAACCCGCTTCAATTACATCTACCCGGAGACGCTCAAGTTGTTCGGCAAGTCTTAGTTTTTCGTCGATGGTCATACTGGCGCCGGGCGACTGCTCGCCATCTCTCAGGGTTGTATCAAAAATCAATATCCGATTTGTCATGGACTGTATCCTTTCGTTTTTGCCTGAAATTTTTACGCTTGCCGAATATTTTTGAATCATACATATTATATCCTATTCGCGCCTCAGGTGAAGAAATGCCATAGGAATCGGAACCGGTAGGGGTTGAACGTAGGGGTTGAAAATTCTCAATGCCGTTAGCTTAAGCCGTTATCTCCCTCGCCCTACTGCATATCTGATGGTTTAGGCGCCCTACGCTACCCAATGTCGTTAACTTGAAAAAACTGTTAAAAATAACATGCCAACGTATAATACACGTCTTTGCGAGGAGCGCGTAAGCGCGACGCGGCAATCCAGTCTTTTGCTTTTGTTTTTTGCCTAAAAACACTGGATCGCCACGCCCTGCGGGCTCGCGAAGACGTTTCAAATCAGCGCCACGCCCTTTCCTAAGACGTGTAATAGACACTACTGAGCGAGTTTTATGCAAAGCGCAAAGCAAAGTGTGCTAATGAAGGCGATGAAGAATGTTTGCACTGCAAATAATGTTTTTTTCTCTCTGTGTCCTCTGTGCCTCTGTGAGAAATCAATATATTCAACAATAACGTTAAGATAATGACATTGAAAATTCTCAACCCCTACGATCCAACCGCATTCGCATAAATCATCTTGTAGCGGCTGCCGCCCGTGTAACTAATGAAAAATTTACTAAACCCTATTAACCGCCTTTTTCCTTAGACAAGACCACCCCATCTTTTATTTGACATATAAGATAATTTGTCCGATATGTTGACAACAGGCGAAATAATGCTATATACTTGGTAAGCAGAAAGGTTGGTGTTTGCATTGACGGAATTAACTAGTCTAAATATAAAAATAAATCGGGAATTGAAAAAGCAAGCGGATATGTTATTCAACGAAATGGGGATGACGCTGACTACCGCTGTCAATATTTTTGTCCGCCAAGCGGTACAAGAGAGAGCCATTCCTTTCAGGATATATATTGACAGCGATAGAGCAGTCGCTTTCAGAGCGAAAGAAGCTATAAAAGCCATGCAGGAACAATCGGTTGCTAACGGGATTGATAAAATGTCGATGGATGAGATTGATGAGATTATTTCAAAAACCCGGCGAGAAAAGCGAGCGAATCAAGAATAATAATGCGTAAAGCCGTTATTGATACAAATATTCTAATATCAGCAGCTATTTCACCATCCGGAAACCCTGCAAAAATCGTGAACATGGCTCTTGACAAAATTATTCAAATCTATTTAAGCGCCGGGATATTGGCTGAATATGAAGAAGTACTGTCAAGACCAGAGTTTAATTTCAGTTCAGAAAAGCAAAACGCATTTTTGTTAGGTATAAAGAAAAGTGGAATTATTATAGAGCCTTCAGTCAGCGATACGCCTTTGCCGGACGAAAGCGATCGGATTTTTTACGATACAGCGAAAGCGAGCGGGGCTATTCTAATTTCGGGTAATTTAAAGCATTACCCTGCCGAATCGTTTATTATGACGCCCTCTAGTTTCCTGACTTCATATGAAAAATTAATAGTAAGGGACAGCTCATGAAAAGTGAAATAACCGATTGTAAGCCATGCATAATGTGAATAATTTGTCTATCCGTCATTCTTTCCAATTAACTACTTGTAGTCTGTCAATGCTATCAAAATGGCGCGCGTTATTTGTAACGAGTGTATAACCATTGAAAACTGACGCGATTACGCGCGAAATTGGCAAAATCTTCATCTGTAATTGGTTCATCATCAATTGCATCAATAGCTGCGAAAAAACGTTCAAACGCTTCATGTTGTTTTTGAGAGACCGTCTTTTCAGGGAATAGGCTATTTTTCTTAGTATTATCATTCAGGAAAATGACTTGTACTCTTGATTCGTCAATAGCTGTGACTGGGGTATCAAGTAAGATTTGTCCATCTCTATATATTCCGTAAGCAATGCTTTGCATGGCTCATCCACTCCTTTCAATCAAATACATATTATATCCTATTCGCGCCTCAGGTGAAGAAATGCCATAGGGATAGGAACCCGTAGGGGTTGAACGTAGGGGTTGAAAATTCTCAACCCCTACAGATTACTTGCAATTTCGCGCGCAAGGAGACCGCTTGTTCCTGCATATTCGGTTCCGGCGACGGCGTGTTTCAGGGCGCCGAGGGTTGCCGCGTCTATCGACGACATCCCGGCGGCGAGAAATGCGCCGATTATGCCTGAAAGGACGTCGCCCGAGCCGGGTACGGCAAGTTGCGGACCGCCTTCAAGGATTACCCTTTTTTCTGCTGCGCTGCATATGAGAGTGTGGAACCCTTTTAATAGAACTACGCCAAATCTTTCGGCTAAAGCCGCGCAGGACGAGAGGCGTTCTGAGGCGACTGCTTTGGCGTCGGCGCCAAGCAGATAAGCCGCTTCCCCTTCGTGAGGGGTGATAACAGTTAAATTGGGATCCCTTCGAAAACCTCCCGCTTTCTTCAAATCGGCGACGTGGCGTAGCGCGTCCGCATCCAAAAGCAGAGGTTTTGTCAAGTCCCATCTATCGCACAACCATTTGGTTGTTTTCCGCGCGTTGTCGGAACCCCCGATACCGGGACCGCACACCAGAGCGTCGCACTTATCAAGCCAAGGCGATACGCTTTGCTCAAAACTCTCAGAATCAATAAAGCCATCCTTAACGCGCAGAGGCACGAATATTGCCTCAGGCGCCAAGGCGGCTGCGCTACTCACCAAAAATTCCGGCACGGCAAGGAAGACAAGCCCGCATCCGGCTCGCAGCGCTCCCATTGCGGCAAGAATTG
>Ga0099364_10009526_pt1 | contig 13464 bp, 10 predicted proteins | sample TergutTh196P3_FD_73070 | JGI IMG/M metagenome (GOLD analysis project Ga0099364, IMG submission 73070) | Microcerotermes parvus P3 segment gut microbial communities from Pointe-Noire, Republic of the Congo - Th196 P3 | ecosystem: Host-associated > Arthropoda: Insects > Digestive system > Gut ...
CCCACCGCCGATGCGCCCTGCTTCGCGCGTCTGACCCCGGCGAGGGTATGGGAAATACTGGGCACAATGCGGTAAGCATTGAATGCAACTCGCCTTCTGCCTCTTCAAATATTTTCCCTACGGCGGTTTGCAGCGAGATTTTCTGCGCATTGCGCTTGCCTGTCAGGCGCGTGGTCACGGCATCCGCGTGTATACGCTCGAATGGCAAGGCGAGATGCCGCAGGGGTTCGAGGTGCAGTTCGTCCCCGTGCGAGCCTGGCGAAACCACAATCGTTGCCGCAAGTTCGGCGCATGGGTCGAAGCCGATCTCGCCCGTCGGCCCGTCGACCGCGTCATCGGTTTCAACAAGATGCCGGGGCTGGACGTGTACTTCGCCGCCGACCCGTGTTTCGAGGAAAAAGCCCGCACCCTGCGCAATCCGCTTTACCGTCTGGGCAGGCGTTACCGCTGCTTCGCGGCCCTGGAGCGCGCGATATTCGCGCCGGAGGCCCGCACGGAAATCCTGATGATTTCCCGCGCGCAGCAGCCGTTTTTCGAGCGCCACTACGGCACATCGCCGGAACGCTTTCACCTGTTGCCTCCCGGTATCTCGAGCGATCGTCGCGCGCCGTCCGATGCGCCTGCCATCCGCGCGGCGCTTCGCGCCGAGTTCGGTCTGAACGATGATGATCTCCTGTTGCTGCTCATCGGTTCCGGCTTCAGGACCAAGGGACTCGACCGCTGTCTGAAGGCGCTGGCGGCATTGCCCGAGGCATTGCGCAGGCGCGCGCAGCTTTTCGTCATCGGCAAGGACAATCCTCGCCCCTTTCAGCGTCAGGCACGCCTGCTCGGCCTGAGCGAGCGGGTTGTTTTCCTGGGCGCACGCGACGATGTTCCACGCTTTTTGTTCGGGGCCGATCTGCTCATCCACCCCGCCTACAGCGAAAACACCGGGACCGTGCTGCTCGAGGCTCTCGTCGCCGGGTTGCCGGTGTTGACGACCGACACCTGCGGTTACGCGCACTACATCGACGAAGCCCAGGCCGGATGCGTGATCGCCTCGCCCTTCGCGCAGGAATCACTCGATGCCGCTCTCGCCGGGATGCTGGCCGACCCCGATGGGCGGGCGCGTTATTCAAGCAACGCGCTGGCCTTTTCCGAACATGCCGACCTGTACAGCCTGCACGAGAAAGCCGTCGATTTCATTCTGAACACGTGCAACGCCGGGGAAAGAACATGAACCAGATCGTCCTGCGCCCCCCTTTCAGCCGACTGTGGGCCGGACTCGACCCTTTCGTCGAAGTCGAAGCACTGCAAGGACAGGTGTTGCGCGCGTTGGAAGGTCGGCGCACCCTGCGCACCGAGATCGACGGACGCGGTTATTTTGCCAAGATCCACCGTGGAGTCGGCTGGCGCGAAATCTTCAAGAATCTCACCTGTCTGCGCCTGCCTGTATTCGGCGCAAACAACGAACGGCAGGCCATCGAACATCTCGAACGGATCGGCGTCGACACCATGCGCATGGTCGCGTTCGGCGAACGCGGCAGGAATCCGGCCCGCAGGCATTCTTTCATCATCACGGAAGAGCTTGCGCCCACCATCAGCCTGGAAGATTATTGCCGCGACTGGCCACGCACACCGCCCGCCCCTGGACTCAAGCGCGCCCTCATCGTTCGCTTGGCGAAAATTGCGCGATCGATGCATGAGAGCTGGATGAACCACCGGGATTTTTACCTGTGTCACTTTCTGCTTCACACCGATCCGCCTCCGACGCCCGAGACATTTCGGCTGTCGATCATCGATCTGCACCGCGCCCAGATCCACGCCAAGGCGCCTGCGCCCCGCTGGCGGCGCAAGGATCTGGCCGGACTGTATTTTTCGGCGCTCGACATCGGCCTGACCCGCCGCGATCTGTTGCGTTTTCTGCGCGTGTATTTCAACGCGCCGCTACGCGACACCCTGCGGAATCAGGCTGAACTCCTCACCTGGCTCCCACGCGAAGCGGCACGCCTGGCCGAACGTGACCGACGCAAATCTGCCCCCGCCACGACACAGGATGCCGCGCCGTGAGGCTCACGAAAGGAAAACGTTCAGGCCGCTGCCACCTCGGCCAGACTGCATTTGGCCGTGCCGTAGCGGGTACGCACCAGCAGGGGATAATCCTTGCCTCTGAAGAGGCCGAAATGCCCGATGTTGTAGCCAACGATGCGCCCATCTACCTGCCCGATGCGGACGAGCTTGCCGATGCGAAAGCCGGCCTGAATGGCGCTGGCCACGGTATGGCTGATACTGCGTACATTGCCGGGACCAGGGTCACTGGCCTCGCCTCTGCCCTGGATGAGAACCAAGCGTCGATTTGTCATGTTTGTCTCCCTGTTATGCAGGGTTGTTGCGCTACTGCCTGTAACGGCTTTTTTTTTCAGCTTTTGACTGCGCTGTAGGCAGCGTGTGTGACCTCTTTCTCGAATCCATGCGCAATTCGACTCGATAAACGGCAAAACAGGCGCATCCAATGAATTCGCATGCAAGAACGCATAAAATGCCGGGAACCCCACAGGAGAGGGTGCCATGAAGAAAATCGAAGCCATCATCAAACCGTTCAAGCTCGAAGAAGTGCGCGAAGCCCTGTCGGAAATCGGCGTGAGCGGCCTGACGGTGACGGAAGTCAAGGGTTTTGGCCGCCAGAAAGGGCATACCGAGCTTTATCGGGGGGCCGAATACGTGGTCGATTTTCTGCCCAAGGTGAAGATCGAGGTCGTGCTGCCCGATGAGATCGTGGATCAGGCGGTCGAAGCCATCATCAAGGCGGCGCGTACCGGCAAAATCGGCGACGGCAAGATATTCGTGATGCCCGTGGAGCAGGTCATACGCATTCGTACCGGGGAAACCGGGGACGCCGCGACCTGAACCGGGTCGAACACAATCCAGTTCATGTATGACGAGCGTTCCATGGAGCCGCAGGCTCCCCTGCCTCTATAGCCTCCCTCTCGAGGGAGGTGTCGCGCCGAAGGCGTGACGGAGGGAGTAGCAGCAGTCCGACTCCCTCCTTATTCCTCGGGGGGGTCATCCCGCCCAGCAACCGGCACAGACGCGGTCGATGTCGGCGATGTCCTTCCACGAGGCAATGTGGGTAAAGCCCGCGTCGGCCAGCAGGGCGCGCACGGCGTCGGCCTGGTTGTAGCCGTGTTCCAGAAAGAGCCAGCCGCCGTCTTCGAGATGACGGCCCGCGCCCGCGATGATGGCGGCGAGCGCACGCAGCCCGTCCGGGCCGGAGGCAAGCGCGGTCAGCGGCTCGAAACGCAGGTCGCCCTGGGCGAGATGGGGGTCGTCTTCAACGATATAAGGGGGGTTGGCGACGATGAGTTGGAAACGATCGTTGCGCCTGAGCAGGGTATACCAGTCGCTCCAGAGAAAGGTGATGCCCGCGCCGAGCCGCAGGGCGTTGGTGTTGGCCAAGGCCAGGGCGTCGCGGGAGATGTCGGTGGCGGTGACTTCGGGCCGATCGAGTTCCAGCGCGAGCGTGATGGCCAGGATGCCGGAACCCGTTCCGAGGTCGAGCACCCTGGGCCGGTGAACGGCGGCAAAGCGGGCGATGGACAGTTCGACGAGCAGTTCGGTTTCCGGCCGAGGGATGAGCACGGAGGCGTTGACGAGGAAGGGACGTCCGTAGAATTCGCGCTCGCCGGTAAGGTAGGCAATGGGTTCGCCCGCTGTGCGACGCTCGACCAACTGCTGGAAGGTTCTCCATTGGGCGACATGCAGGACTTCTTCCGGCCAGGCGGCGAGATGGGCGGCGGAGGCGCGGCAGACGTGCCGCAGGAGCAGACGGGCATCGGATGGCTGGATGTGTCCGCGCGCCCAGGCCAATGCTCCGGCAATGTCGGTTTCCGCCGGTGGCGATCTCATGATTCTTCGGCCAGCGCAGTCAGTTGTTCGGACTGATGTTCGAGGATGAGCGCGTCGATGACTTCGTCGAGTTCGCCGTCCATGACGGCATCGAGCCGGTAGAGGGTGAGGTTGATGCGGTGATCCGTCACCCTGCCCTGCGGGAAGTTGTAGGTGCGGATGCGCTCGGAACGGTCGCCGCTGCCGATGAGGCCGCGCCGGGTGGCGGCCTCGGTGGCCTGACGCTGGCGCTCGCGCGCGTCGTTCAGCCGCGCGGCGAGCACGGCCATCGCGCGGGCCTTGTTGCTGTGCTGGCTGCGCTCGGTCTGACACTCGACGACGAACCCCGTGGGCAGGTGGGTGATGCGCACGGCGGAGTCGGTCTTGTTGATGTGCTGCCCGCCTGCGCCGGAAGCGCGGAAGGTGTCGATGCGCAGATCGGCAGGGTTGAGCCGGAGGGCTTCGAGCTCGTCGGCCTCGGGCATGACGGCCACCGTGCAGGCGGAGGTGTGAATGCGCCCCTGGGTTTCGGTGGCGGGGATGCGTTGCACGCGATGTCCGCCGGACTCGAATTTCAGGCGCGACCAGGCGCCCGTGCCGATGATCCGGGTGATGACTTCGCGGTAGCCGCCGAGATCGGACTCGTTGGCGGAGATGATTTCCACCTTCCAGCGTTGACGCTCGGCGTGGCGGGAGTAGAGGCGCAACAGGTCGGCGGCGAACAGGGCCGCTTCCTCGCCGCCCGTGCCCGCGCGGATTTCGAGGAAGAGATTGCGCCCGTCGTTGGGATCGCGGGGCAGGAGGGCGCGTTGCAGGGTGTCTTCGAGTTCGGCGCACCGGCGTTGCCCTTCGAGCAATTCGGCCTCGCCCAGTTCGCGCATTTCCGGGTCTTCGAGGAGTTCGCGGGCGGTGGCGCAGTCGGCTTCGGCCTGATGCAGGGCGCGAACGAGGACGGTGACGGGTTCGATTTCGGCGCGCTCCCGCGAGAGTTCGCGGAAACGGTTCATGTCGCGCGCGGCATCGGAATCGCCCAGTTCGCGGTCGAGTTCGCCGAGGCGATCGAGCAGACGGTCGAGCCGGTCGCGGATGCTTTGTCTCATTTCTCCCCTCCTCCGTTCAGGAATCGGGCAGATCGAAGAGGCGGCGGACAATTTCTCCGGCTTCGTCGTGGTGCTCGCCTTCGGCCTGATTGAGGAAGCGCGTCGGCCCGTGCATCAGTTTGTTGGTAATGCCGTGGGAGAGGACTTCGAGCGCCTTGCCGGGATCGCCTCCGCGCGCGAGCAGTTTGAGCGCGCGTTCCAGTTCGGCTTCACGAACGGTTTCGGCGTGCTGGCGCAGGGTACGAATCACGGGGACGGCGTCGCGCGCCTGCATCCAGTGCAGGAAGCCGCTGACGCGCGTATCGATGATGCCTTCGGCCTCGACGACGGCCTGTTGGCGCGATTCCAGCCCGCTTTCGACAAGATGGGCGAGATCGTCGATGGTGTAGAGAAACACGTCGTCGAGCGCGCCGACTTCGGCTTCGACATCACGCGGCACGGCGAGGTCGACCATGACGATCGGGCGATGCCGCCGCGCCTTGATCGCGCGTTCGGCCATGCCGAGACCGACGATGGGCAGCGGCGAGGCGGTGCTGGAGACGACGACATCGAACTCCGGCAGCGCGTCGGCAATGGCTTCGATTTTCATGGTTCGGGCATTGACGCGCCCGGCCAGTGTCTGCGCCCTGGCTTCAGTACGATTGGCAATGGCAATGGCGCGCGGCCTGGCTCCGGCAAAATGGGCGGCGCACAGTTCGATCATTTCGCCCGCGCCGATGAAAAGGACGCACAGATCGTCGATTCTCCCGAAAATCCGCTCGGTCAGACGCACGGCGGCGGCGGCCATCGAGACGATGTTTGCGCCGATCGCGGTGGTGGAGCGCACTTCCTTGGCAACCGCAAAAGTGTTCTGAAAAAGCCGGTGCAGGAGTACGCCGAGCGTGCCCGCTTCTTCAGCTTGCCGCGCGGCGTCCTTTACCTGGCCGAGAATTTGCGGCTCGCCCAGTACCATCGAATCCAGCCCGCTTGCGACGCGGAAGACGTGACGCACGGCTTCGCGTTCGGGATGGGAATAGAGATAGGGCGAGATGTCGCCGAGAGGCAGGCTGTGGAAACGCGCGAGCCAGTCGGCGGCGTGTCGGGGCTCCTGGCCCGTGATGTAGAGCTCGGTACGGTTACAGGTGGAGAGAATCGCCGCTTCGCGCACCGCCTGCCCGTCCGTCAGTTCGTGCAAGGCGCGACACAGGCATCCCGGCCCGAACGCAACCCGCTCGCGGATGGCAAGCGGTGCAGTGTGGTGGTTCAGGCCGAGGGCGTAAAGCTGCATGCAGGGTCGCCATAGTAAGGACGAAACGGGCGGAACGCATCGTAACAGGTTGACGCCGGTTTCAGCGCGCCAAAACGCTGATTCCCATCAGGGATTTCCCGTTGCCCCCGGTTTCGGCGCTCGCCTCGAATCGCTTTTACTATAAAGAATGATTCCGTGGAATTCAATCGCCAGACCTCCCTTCGCCTTGTTTCTCGGGGATCAGTGCAGGGTCCGACCAAACGGTAGTGCCTCTGTTTTAAACACACGCTTGCCGTCAAGACATGTAATGTGTCGGATTACTTTACAACAACAATGCCATGCTTAATTTTTCTTCATAAAATCAATAATATAGAATCTGGCGCGGTTTGTGCTTATGTAGAATCACGTAGGTAGAAATACGCTGCTCTGCGTGCAATTCGCAACACTTGAGGGATGATTTCGCCATAGGAGGGTGGAAGATCATGATGCTAAAAAAACAACGACGTTTCAATCACGAAACGTGCCCCACACGTCCTGTTACGCCAAAACTCAGGATGCTATCCATTTCTCTTCTGGTTTTTGCGGCTGGTTCTGCCAATGCGCAAACGGTTGACCTGTCTACCGGCGTTGCCGTCAGGGCAGACGGGACAGACACGAACGGCAACATCGTCCAACTGCTCGACCCGGTAAATTTCAACAAGGCAGTTAACGGGACAAGGCCGTTTGGCAACGCTTTCTATGTCTACTACAACGCCCAGGACTACCATGACGGTCCGGGGGCGCATGTGTCAAAGAACAGCATCGTTTCCAACCCAAAGGGCACAGGTTTTGCACTCATGCAGCGAGGCACGCGCGAGGTAGACCTGGCTCGCGGTATTTATGGAAACGACCCCAAGTATGACGGCGTCGTCGACTGGGGTATTACCCGCGATGCCAACTGGACCGTCTATTACACCGCGACCGGCGCAACCCCGGCACAGACGGCTCACTCGAATTTCGTGAACAGATTGGACGTAATGGCCTGGGGCAACGCAAACACGGTACGCGGTCTGGAAGGTGCCCTGAAGAATTCCATCAAGGACAATCGGGTCGGGTACATCGATAGTCGCATCGAAATGAATTACAACGGCAGAACGTCCTACGGTACGACAGCCGAACTTTACGGGTCCACGACCATCAATTCCAACGGTGTCGGCTACCAGGCCGGTTTGAAGTACATCGACAAAGGCTCGGGTGTGATCGGTGCGTCTGCGGGGTTGTACTACGATGAAGCCGGTCAGTACCACATGGATGCGTCTGGCAATATCACTTTCGATGGCAACCTGTCAGGCGGCAATAACGCCGCTTCCATTGTTTATGACGACTGGCATCAGCACGGCATCGTTCTGACCGGCGCCGACATACTTGCCTACACCGTTGGCTTCGATGCCAATGGCATCGACACGATTATCGAGGGGGAATTCGGCTACCTGGGTTACTTCCAGGGCATTTATGTCAACGGCAACCTTGTCGACGCCTCATTGCTCAACTTGACGGGAGGCACACACGGCAACGAAATCCTTAACGGCGTTGGCGCTGGCGAGGGCGTTGTCGGCAGCTACGCGTTCAACCTCGACCTGGCGACTCTCGACCCATCCTTCTGGAACGCAGACGGTCATAACAACCTCTCGTTCATGATCGTGTCGGTCACTCCGTGGCAGTTGCAATTGCAGGCCAATGACGTTCGCAGGATAGGAACCAGCACCAATCCCTATACCCATCCCTATGGCATCGTAGCGGGTTTCAACTACTTCTCCGGCGACATTCAATACGCCCCGATCCCCGAACCGGAAACCTGGGCGATGCTGCTGGCGGGTCTCGGTATTGTCGGCGTAGTCGCGAGGCGCCGTCGCAAGAGTTGATGGAGCCACCGCTGACGGCGGTAGCACTTGAATCAAGGCAAAAGGGAAAGTGGATCCACTTTCCCTTTTTTGTCGTTGCTGTCACACAGCCGCCATCCGGCGTCGCGCTGCCTGCGTGCGCCGGATAACCGTAACCGTCTGACGTGCAGTCAAGAAGCGGCTCGATCATCTAGGGTGAAAGCGATCACTCAGCCCTATCGACATGACAAATCCCGCCCGGTACTGCTATATTCTTCCACTTTCACAGCAGGGTTTCTTTTTCGGCAGTGCCTCTGTTCTAAATTTCGCACCTGTCATTCTGCGCGAAGCGAAGCGTAGTCGCAGAATCCACCCGGCTACCTGGATTCTGCGACTACGCCTGACGGCTCCGCGCTGCAATGACTCATTTTTCAAACTGAGGCGCTACCTCTTTTTCAAGATTCTTATAATTTTTGCTTTCAGGACTTATGACTACGCTCAAAATCAGGAAGTTTTTGTTTTGGTTTCTACTTATCGGCGGATTCACCGCGCTTGGGAGTGTCATGCTGCGCCCGCCGCCGTTTTACGGTTCGTTCGACAGGAACGCGCCCAACATCTCCGCTCCGGATGCGCTGATCCGTAGCCACAGCCTCTCGAAGCTCCCGCCCGACCTGCTGCGGATACGGCTCGCCAACGATGTGCTCACCGAGGATTTCGTTGCCTACTATGAGCAGAACGAAAACCGCATGGCGCTCTCCGGCACGCTGAGGCGCATTGCCTACGAGCACAAGCTGGATTTTCCGGAAAGAGTGCTCGAATCCGTTTTCGACGCAAACGCCGAAGTCGCCTTGTGGCGAGACGATGCCGGGCGATTGAAAGATTTCCTGATCGTGCTTTCGCGCAACCAACTGGCACGCGCCATTCAGACTCTCCTGCCCGCCGTCGTAAAAGCCACGGATATGCAATTATCATCAGCCGGAAAGCTCGACGGCACGGACGTGGAGATACTGGTGCTGAAATACGGAATCGGGCATCACCTGGCGCTGCTCTCCAAGGGCGATCGGATCGTTGCGCTTTCCAATCCAGGCATGTTGCTTTCAGACAAAAAAAAGCAGGAAACCGACACAAACTGGCCGCAATCCGAAAAGGCCGTGGAAATCATCCGGGAACTGCTCGAAGGCAAAAAGCTCATTTCCCCATTCGCACAGCATTTTCTCCTCAAGGAGTCCCTGGCTGAGAAGGAGCATGAATTGACGTTTGGCGCGCGTTCGTTCGCGTTCAACTACGAGGCATTCGTGCCGGGACTGGCGGCGGTGCACCTGACTTTCAACGATCGAGGCGAATGGCAAAGCGCGGTTTTGCTCGACGGCGCGGCATGGCGCGATGACGGCAATATGAACCTGTGGGCAGCCCTGCCCCACGGGCCGGGATTTTGCGCGGCCTTGCCGGTGGATTGGACGCAAATAGCATCCGTGTTGAAAAAATTCGATGACGACGACCCGCAGCAACAGATGGATCCGAAGGATTTCACCGCCAACTTCTCCGGCCCCGCCGCAGTTTGCTGGTACAAGGATTCACGGCTGTATACGCCGCTTTTCGCAGCACGCCTGAATGCCGACGCGAACGAGGCTCAAATACAGGAATTCTTCAATCTGGCAGCACAAGCCACCAGGGTAAAAGAAGGCGAAACCTCGATGAACGCAAACTCTGCGCTCTGGCAAGGTGAAATCGCCTCGCGTTTCGGTTCGTCCAATAGTGGCGGCGAACGTAGCCTGAAACCGGCGCTGGCCATCCGACAGAACATCGTTTTCTTCTCCCCCGACGCGACACTGGTGGACAACGCGCTCGCTGTCTCGGCAAAACGCTACCCGGCGCTTGCAGACAGTTTTCACGCAAATGAAAATGCGCCGCTGGTCTTTGCCGATCCGAACGCGATGGCCTCCCTGCTGAAGAAGGAAATCTTCACCGCCCTGCCCCGTGACGAGGAAGCCTTGTTCCGCAATGCCGCCGAGGTGTACCTCGTGCCGCGTCTGGAGGCATTGGCAAGCTTTCCGACGCAGCACATCGGCGTGTCGAAAATTGCGCGTGGCGGCTACGCCTGGTATCCCCTGAAGTGGAGCACGACTCGCTGACTCCGGAGAAACCCCGATGCCGACTGCGCAACCACGCCGCCATTTTTGCCGGATGCTCGTCGCTTTGGGCGTGGCAGGACTGGCTGCGCGGACGCATGCCCTGCCCGTGGGAGTGGGAGCGGGAATGCCGTCCTCCTCACCGGCGATTCGCCTGGACGCGACGCAGAGTCGGGCCTTGCGGGCATGGATCGTCCGCATCGCCGTGGAGCAGATCCGGCGCGGGCCAACGCCGCGCTGGACGCACCGCGACTGCGCGGGATTCGTGCGCTTTGCCGTTGCCGAGGCGCTTGCCGAGCACGACGCGCGCTGGCGGCGGGCGATGGGAATCGGCAGCCGACTCCCGCCCGATCTCATCCCGGAAGAAACGCGTCTGGCCCTGCGTCACCGCTGGAAGCGGCCAGACGGTAGCGAAGGGGCTTACGTGAGCGCCATCGGGCTAATCCAGGAAAACAGCGTCTGGGTGAGCCGCGATGCGCGACAGGCACGACCCGCAGACCTGCTGTTTTTCGACCAGGGGGCCGAACAGCACCTGATGTTCTGGACGGGGCGCGGGGCCATCTATCACAACGGCTCGCCCCCCGCGCCCGGCGACAATGGTTTGCGGACGGCAACGCTGCCCGCCCTTCTTAAATGGAACGACACGCGCTGGCGGCCCGAGGCAGGCAACCCGAATTTCGTCGGCGTATTTTCACTGGCTTTCCTGAGTTAATCGGATAAAGATGACTGCGCACAATAAAACTAAATTTTCCTTAGTGACGCTGGCCGCTTGCGCCCTGCTGTCCTTCGCCATGCCTTCGAGCCTGTGGGCGCAGCGAGACATGGGCGAGAGCAGCAACTACTCTCCGGTCACGGGCGAAGCTTTTTTCGTCCTCACCGACACGCAATACGGCACGAACGATGAAGCCTTGCTTCGGGTCGAAATTCCGGCATCGGGCGGCAGGGATGCGGTTGCCCGGTACGGCGGAATCGACATCGCGCTGTACCGCGTCCCGGACCCGCTCGGCTTTCTGAAAGCACAGAAAAACCCGCACCGCATCGACGTGACGGCACGCCCGCACGATGAGGGCGTCGCCAATACGCTCTCCTACCTGTGGAGCAACGCCTGGAACAAATCGCGCCGCGCCTGGCGCGACCTCTTTTCGGCCAAGGCCCGTCGTTCGGTGACGGAGACCGTTCCGACGCTGAAAACCCGTTTTGCGCAACCCGACTACCGCCCGGCCAACGTTTTCAAACCCCTGGAAGGGTTCGATCTGGTCGACCGTTTCCGCTACCCGTTGATGGCGGCCAACCCCATCGATCCGATGGAAAAGACGCAGGACGTGCATCTTGAAGGTTCCAGCAGCCATTTCATACCGAAAAACGACGGCAATTTCTACGTGCCGCTCGGCAAGCTCCGGCCCGGCCTCTACATCGCCGAGGCCATGCTCGGCACGCGCCGCGCCGTAACGCTCGTCTTCGTCTCGGACACCATCGCCGTCACCAAGCTCGCTCCCGGCTCGCTCACGGTGTGGACGGCGCACCGCACCGACGGTCGCCCGGTACTCGGCGCAAACCTGCAGTGGACCGACGGTCACGGCGTGCTGGCTCAAGCAACCACCGACGCCAATGGACTTGCCACGCTCTCGCACGCCAGCCCGGAACGCACCTACCTGCTCGGGCAGGACGGGGTAGGCGGCGTTTTCGTATCCGAGAATTTCTATTACGACAGCGAAATCTACGACACCAAGCTCTATACGGTCACGGATCGGCCCCTTTACCGGCCCGGAGACGAAGTACATCTGAAGTTCCTGGCGCGCGAGTACCATGCGGCCAACCGATCCTCGCCCGCACGCGCGGGCGGGCTCGACATCGTCGTCCTCGATCCCAACGGTTCGCCGGTCTGGTCGGGCAATGCGCAACTCGCCCCGGATCGCGGCGGCGAGGCCAGGTTCCGCCTGCCGCCGAATGCCACGGCGGGCGGCTACGAAATCCGGGTCAAATACCAGAACAAAACCTATGGGGCCGCTTTCCGTGCCGCCGAGTACGTGAAGCCGCACATGGAAATTGCGATCACGCCCGACAAGGCCCATTTCAAGACCGGAGAACCCGTTTCTGGCACGATCCGTCTCACCTACCCGAACGGCGATCCGGTGAAAAACGCCACCCTCAATCTGACCCTGCGCGCGCAGGTATTGACGATGGTGCAGGGCGAATTGCGTTACGGCGGCCTTTTCCCGATCGAACAGGCCACCGATGTCCTGACCACGAACGATCAGGGCGAGGCCAAATTCTCGCTCCCCCCTGCGAAAGAGCCTTCACGGCTCATCCTCTCCGTACTCGCCATCGACGGCGCAGCCTACCGGGTGCGGAAAACGAGCGAACTCCTGATCGAACGCGCGGCAGCAAACTGGAAACTGACAAGCGCGCGCAAATTCTCGATGTCGGGCGAACGCATGCGTTTCCTGCTGGAACCGGAAGGCCCCGAAAAAGCCGCCGCGCCCGCGCAATGGGAAATCGTCCGCCTCGAAAGCCAGGAGAAGACAACCGGCGTATTCGATGCCTCCGCACACGAATGGACGCACACGTTCGAGAAGCCCGGCTCCTACTCCCTGCTGCTGCGCGATGACCAGGGCCGACTCGTTGCCGCCACGGCACACTGGGTCGGAGGCCAGGACAAGGAAGCGCAAACCATCAAAACGCTGCCCGGAACCATAGAAATGGTTCTCGACAAGGAACGCTACAAGCCGGGTGAGACGGCTGAAGTGCTGATGACCTTCTCGGACCCGGTCGACGAAGCCCTGCTCACCCTGGAGCGCGACCGCGTGGAAGCCAGCGCGCTCCTGACCGCTGCTCAGGGCAAACGCCCGAACTGGATCAGCGCCGAGCGCCTCGCCCCCAACCAGTGGCGCATGCGTGTGCCCATCACCGAAGAGCACGCCCCGAACATGACCCTCTCTGTGGCCTACGTCAGAGCGGGCGAATACGTCTTTCAGAACGCCGGACTGGTGGTCGAAACCGCGAGGCTCGCACTCGCCATCAAGCCCCACAAAGCGGTTGTAAAACCGGGTGAGACCGTGGAAGTCGACATCGGTGTCAGTCTGGCCGGCAAACCGGCGCGGGCCGCGCTGACAGTTTCCGTCGTCGACGAGATGATCTACGCCCTGCAACCGGAGATCGCTCCCGACATGGTGGAATTCTTCCAGCATGTCCGGCGCAACAACGTGCGCACCAGCGCAAGCCTGAACTTCATCACCTACGACGAAGCCTTCAACTACGCCAGCGACGCCTCGCGGCAACCGCCT
>Ga0099364_10009527_pt1 | contig 13463 bp, 12 predicted proteins | sample TergutTh196P3_FD_73070 | JGI IMG/M metagenome (GOLD analysis project Ga0099364, IMG submission 73070) | Microcerotermes parvus P3 segment gut microbial communities from Pointe-Noire, Republic of the Congo - Th196 P3 | ecosystem: Host-associated > Arthropoda: Insects > Digestive system > Gut ...
TGATCCGAACAATCTAGCATATTTACTTCGTCGCGGCGAATGCAAGACAAGTGTTCCTGCCCCGCTAGAAGATGTTATTGATTTACTAAAACCAGGGATTGTAAACAGAGAGACATTTCCTCTGATCAATGCTGCGCTTGCGTTTGCTCAACAAGCAACAAATATTGATGATTGGAATATAGCTGATTCATTAATTAATTCGATTGACAGCAACGACTGTATATTTGAAGATGCTACCGCTTGGTGGCAATCTCTTGGGGAGAAAGGTGACCCTGAGGGTATTTTGGTACATCATTGGTTGGTGTCTCACAAGAAAATCTCGAAAAGTGCTTTGGGAACAGAACGTGAACTTGAAATGAAGGTAAAAAAAGCATATCCCGACTTGCCTCAAAAATAATTAAGCAGCTATATATCTGATTCAAATGTGCAAACTGAAGCTAATATTACCACGACAAGTAAGCCCTCGTAACAATAGCGAGTAAGTATTTAGCCACAGAGGATACAGAAACATCGCGCATCAGAAATGCCGACTGTCCAACGTGGAGCAGTGGCGGTCGATTAAATGACCGCCACAACTTCATTGACTATATCTCCATACCTCGCACTCTCTGATGCGTCCTTCCTAGTACTTCCGATTTCAGGATTTCCGTTACGCTCCGCTTGATTTCCTCAACCTTTTTTGTTTCATCTTTGAGCGCATAGTAATCCTGATACAGCGCGTCCTTTCCGACAGCCATGACCGCGAGTTCCTCGCGCCATTTTGAAAGCTGCGACAATTTTTTCGGGTCGAACCGCCCCTGCAACACATCACGCAAATACTTATCTGCATTGTCGAACATAGCCAGCTCTGCGCGGTGCGATTCGTAAAAATCGTTGGCGGCTTCGTGCGCCTTTTGGGTTTTGCGTTTCGCGCCGAACCCCGTTTCTTTTTGAGCGGCCTTATACTGAGCATACAAATCCTCGTACTTCGTTTTTATCTTGCGGTATTTTCTGAAGTTTTCCCCGTGTTCGATATGCCTTCTCAAAGTGTCGACCCGGCGTTCAACCTTTTTCAAATCCGTGCGTATGGATTGGACTTTGCCGCCCATCTCCACTACCTTGTTTTCCAAATCGGCCATGCTGTATATTTCGTTGTTCATTAAGAAGTTAAATATTCCAGCAGCAGCCTTTAGCCTATACAAGCCCGATTCCCCCTGCCGCGACAGCCTTTCAGTAATGATTTCCGAGATTGTCGGAGGTGCGGGGTTCTCTGATACCTCCTCGATCCATTTATCAAGTTTGGTGATACGCGCTCGAAGTTGCCGGATTTCCTTATTACCTACTTCGATATCGCGGTTCATGTTGCCGCGCTCTGTTGCGATACCGCGATGCTCCATCTGCATTGCAGCTACGCCCATGTGGATGGTCGGGATTTGCTCGATCCCTTGTTCCTCATAGCTCCGGCGGTCGATCCGGGAGTCGAAGCCGTAGCGTTTCAAAGCGGCGTTTGCCATGTCCTCCCAAGCTGCGCGCCATTTATCGGCGTTTTCCCGATTATCCCAATCGGTGGACGGGATGGAGCGGCATTTATATTGGCGCTTCTTCGGGTCGTAGATTTTGTTTCCGTCATTATCAAGAATGTATTCTTTCTTCTGCTTTCCTCCCCAGTTCCCGTCCTGCTCAATCGGCCGGACTGTAAGCATGATGTGAGCATGTGGGTTCCCTTTGCCCGAGTCATGGACGCAGAGGTCGGCGCACATACCTTTTTCAACAAAAGTGTGGTTGACATAATCGCGGATAAGGGATATGTTCTGCTCAGGAGTGAGTTCTACGGGCAGGGCGATGTCAAGCTCGCGCGCAAGCCGGGAGTTGCTTGCCTTTTCTATTTTCTCCACGGCGTTCCACAAAACGGCGCGGTTTGAGTATTCGGCGGGCGCGTAGCCGGGAAGCAGTATTTCAGTATATACTATGCCTCCTTTGCGGGTGTAGTCATGCACTATTCCGTCATACTCGTTTTTGATCGTTTCCCCGGCGCGGTAAGCGGCGGCGGCGACCGCCGACTTGCCCTTGCCCCTGCTGATTATTTGGATATGCGAATGGAAAATAGCCAACGGTCACGCCTCCTTTGTCGTTGTAATTACACGGAGGCAAGGTATACCACACGATACCCCTTGCCGCGCGTGTGACCAGAGTTTCGGCTTGATGGCGGCAATCCGTACCGCATCCTTTTGAACCGGCAGGTTCAAAAGCGCCCTCCGCAGGAGCGCACGATACCACGGCGGCGAAGCCGCTGTGGTATGTCAGTGCGCCCTTGTTTCACAAGGGTAGGGGCGTTTAGCTCGCTGCCCTTTGCGCGTCCCCGGACTTGCCGTTGGCGCTAACGATGTGATTATTCGCCATTGCAGGAGGTTTCGGAGCGGACACTTGTTCGCCGTGCATCGCCGCAACTGTGGCGTGTTTTTCAGTATTGCCGTCTCCCTGAGCGACATCATCTCCGCCGTCCTGCTGTGCGGGTTTTGGCGGGGCCAGCTCGACGAGAACACCTCTTGTATAGTTTGTCAGCAGGCACCTTTTCACGAAAATCTCAAATTGTTCCTCCGATAACTGCGCCAATTCGGGCAACAGCTTTTCTAGTTTCCCGCCGCGAACACAGAAGCGGTGGTTCCTGTCCTTACGCTCCTGAGCCTTTTGCTGTTTCTGCAATTCCTTGATCCGGGCTTCCATTTGTTCGCGTTCCGCTTTCGCGGCTTCGATCCGCTCATCGAGCGATTTTCTAGTTGACATTGTTATTTGCCTCCTTCATATTTTCTGGTTTTGTGATAAAAAGCGCCGCCTGTAACCTGTCGATCACAGACGGCGCTCCGTAATGGTTATGCCGCAGTGTTTGGGTTTGCCGTTTCTTCGGCGGTGCGTTTGGCGGCGGCTTTTTCGCGCATACGATCACGGTTGATTTTACGGCGTTGCTCCGCCTTTTCCCAAGCGGCGCGTTCGGCTTCGATTTCCTCGGCAGTCCGCAGGTCCGGCACATCAAAAGCGCCAATGTATTTCAGAAAAACATCGACCGCTTGTGTGCGCGAACCTTTGCTGTGGCCGTCGCGCTCGGACCATTCGCCCTCGTGGACGATCACTTTGTCCACGAACTCGTTTATCATTCCGTTGGTCAGTTCCTCAAAATGCGTGAATCGCCGTACCAGTTCGATGAACTTATCGGCGCGGACGCTGTCGTTGTCATAAGCGTCAAGCTCTGATTGCAGGGCTGCGGTCTGCGTTTTGATGTCAGCCTGTTCCCGCTCATACCCTTCGACCATTTCAGCGAAGCGCCCCTCCGGCAGTTTTCCAAGAGCCTTGTCTTCATAGAGGCTTCGGTAAATCGTGTCAAGCTCGGCGATGCGCCTTTCGTTTTTGGCTATCTGCTTTTTATGCTTCTTCGCGGTTTCGCTTTGCTTGACCGCCGACTGCGCCCGGACGCGCTCCAGAAAATCGCCCTCATGCTCACGGACATAGTTGCTTGTGTCCCGGAGTATGTCGAGGATGATCTTTCGCACCTGCGCAGTCTGGATATGGTGCGCCGAACACGCTGTCCGGAACTTCGTTTTATTCAGCTTCCAGTTGGAGCATTGATATACGTCCTGTGACTTTTCTGCGTAGGTTTTGCCGTTTTTCTGATGGTTCCGGTGGATTGTCGGGTTCTGCTTGCGGTGGTTGTACATTTTTGCGCCGCAGTCGCTACAGAACATGAGCCCGGTCAAAGGGTTGGCTTCCCCGAACCGGTCAACGCGGCGGGGCGTCCCGCGCAGTTTCTGCGCCGTGTCAAAGACTTCCTGCGAGACTATCGCCTCGTGCGTGTTCTCAAAAACGAGCCATTCCTCTGGCGGTATCATCGTCGGCTTTTTGCTTTTGTAGCTGTCCCGGCGTGTCCGGAAATTAACCGTATGGCCGGCATACTCCGCTTTGCGGATTATGTTCGTGACCGACGAACACCACCACATAAATGGGTGTTCCTTGTCGTAGCTGTTCTTTTGGTTTCCGCGCCCGCGTGAGCCGAGATAATGCGAAGGGCTCTCCACCTTTTCCTCCGTCAGCGTCCGGGCGATTTCGTAAGGCCCGATGCCGTCAAGCGTCATGCTGAAAATGCGCCTTACTACATCGGCGGCCGGAGGGTCGATCAACCAGCGGTTCTTGTCGTTCGGGTCTTTAATAAAACCGTATGGCGCGTGGTTGGTGGTGGGCTTCCCGCTGCGCCCTTTTGCGGCGACGACCGCCTTGATCTTTTTGCTGGTGTCTCGGGCAAACCATTCCGCGAACAGCGCCCTCAGAGGGGTGAAGTCGTCGTCCCCGGCAGCCGTGTCTATGCCGTCGGATACTGCTATCAGGCGCACCCCGGCAGCCTGAAATTGTTCGAGGTACAGACCGACGCGGAGATAGTCCCTGCCCATGCGGTCAAGATTTTTGATAACCAGAGTTTTTACGTTCCCCGCTTCGATCTCCTCGATTACTTTCAGCCATCCGGGGCGGTTCCAGCCCGTCCCGGAATAACCGTCGTCAAATTCGTGGCGGTACGGCGTCAAGCCGTTGCGTTCCGCGTATTCTTGAAGGAGGCTTTGCTGGTTTATAATGGAATTTGAAATGTTGTCGTCCCCGTCGTCCCTGCTGAGACGCTCGTAAAGGATTGTCAGGTTTTGCGTATTCAAGGCTTCCTCTTTCCGGCAGCCGTGAACGTTTGCGGCACTTTGGGCGTCAGGCACTTTTCTCCACCTCCCGCCCAATCAGTCGGAGGAGCTTGTCCTCCATTGTTTCTGCGTTTTTGTCGCTGAAATGGACATTGACCACAAAGGTCGTGAGGCCTATCCGTTTCAGCAACTTTACCGGCTCTCCCTCGTTTTCGGGGGTCTTCGCCGCGCTTGCTACAGCGGTTGTGTACATAGATAGGTCTCCTTTTTGAAAAATAATAATAAATGTTTCGGATTACTGATATAATCCTCCCCACTTCGCCGTTCCCGGCAGGCGGGGTAGCCGAATCCGCTTATAGCCGGAGGACGGTTTCAGACTTGCCTTTTTCGCTTTCACCCCGGTTCGTTCCTGCGTTGAGCCTTGTTTGGCTTTGGCGCGTTTCGCCGTTCGTATCCGCATTCCTGACGCGCCCTTCATCGCGTCGGCTTGTATTTGCGGACCGTTTACGGCTACCCGGAAACACGTTCCCGCCCCGCGCCTCCAACACGGCCCCGCGTTCACATGCCCCCGGTATCTCCCGGCTGCGTAATTCAGTTTTTCAGTGCGCGAGATATGCTCCTTTCTGCTTGATGATATCATTATATCAGCTTATTGGTAATAGTCAAGTAGAACGGAGCAATTAGCAAAAAAACAGCACAACAGGAGATTGGCTATTTTTGAAATTCAATATTGACTTTTTGCTTTACTATTGATATTGTGTAAGCGAAAAGGAGTTTGATGAAATGGGTAAATCAAAGACTGCCGATTACAAAAGCACTTTCGCGCTTGTGTTGCGCGAATTGTTGGAGCGCCACCCGGAACACGGGGGAAAAACAACATATGGGAAACTCGGCGCTGTCCTCGGCGTAAAGCCGCAGAGCATTTCGCAATGGGCGAACGGGGACACCACGCCGGACATGAAGCACATCGTCCCGCTTGCGAAGTTTTTTGGAGTGGACTGCAACTATCTGTTGACGGGCATTTCCGCAGAGAACAGGACGATGTGGGAGGACTTGGGGCTTCACGAAAACTCCGTTCGTTTCTTGAAAGATTTGAAAACCCTTGCCAACGACCGCGAAGTGAACTCAATGGCAATGCTGCTTATAACGGATTTGTTTTTCCGCAGCGGCGCATTAACGAAGTTCTACGACATGATCAACCAGTTCGTGTACGACTGCATAGAAGCGGAAGAAACTTTCGAGCGCGACAAGGCTGCATTGGAGGAACTAAGTAAGGCTGACGCTGACAACACTGAACTGTTGCGGGCGCTCAACCGCATTCGGGCGCACGAGACAAATGCAGAATTCATTTGGCACAAGTCAGCGTTCAAGGCTCGCGAAGTCATGCAGGCGATTATCGACCGTGCCGGCGGGCTAAGGCAATTTGAGGATATCGTCTTTCTTGGGCATGGGCGGCTTGAGGTCGTGCCGGAAGGGTTCGAGGATTTGGTGGAGCCCGGCTCGACCATCAGGGGCGGCGAAGTAAGGCTTGCCGATGACTCGTGGAAGCGTCCTCAGTATGAATCGGAGTGAAAGCTGTTTCGATTATAACCTTTCTGAAAAAGGTGTTTGTCAAAGTGCAGTTTGCTCATAGCTGATTCTATTATGCTCATTTTCGATTACAGCTACAATACCCTTGCTCTGTAAGAAACAGGTCTTTGCAGCGATTGAAAATACACGCTTTTCTGATGGCTTATTTATGATGGTGCGGAGTTATACGCAGTATACCAATTCAGATAGGATTGTCTCGACTGCAATTTCGCGATCAGGTATTGTTGCCAGCCGATGGGCGGCGGCTTCGTCTACTTCCCTGCATAATGGGTACAGGCGTTCTGTGAGCAGCAGGGATGCGTACAGCGCGGGCTTTTCTTCCCGCAGGTACTTCTTGTGCATCATCCCGTATTTGCCCAACGGGGGCGCGTCAGGCGGGTCTGACAGCTTTATATCCGGCAGCCAGTAGTCTCCTGTGCTGGTGTAGGTCAATTCGTTCATAGGGGTTCTCCTTTCGATGTGGTGGTCACATGTCGTTCGTGCCGCAAACGCTTGTGCCGCCTAATGTTATAGAGGGTACGCAACCGTACCCTCTATAACATACATCTTCATTGATCTGAAACGGATGGAACTCAGGCGGGTATAGTTCGGGGAGCGGTATAGGTACAACACGCTCGCCAGCTTCGTTGCCTGCACCAACATTGAATATATCCTCATATCCCGCAAGCGCAAGGTTTCCTACTGTAGTCTGTTTACGCGGCATCGGTCAGCACCTCCCTCGCAAGGGCGGCGTATGCAGCCGCTAATCTTCCATTTGGTTCATAAGAAAAGATGCTTACGCCCTGTGCGGTCGATTCGGAAGCGCGGATAGAACGCGGGATGTGTTCGCCAAAGATGCGGATGTTGTCGCCATAGGCGTTTTCAACGAGAGTGATTATCTCCCTCGTGAAGTTCGCCCGGCGGTCTACCATAGTTAGCAGTATTCCCTCGATTGAAAGAGAGGGGTTGATTTGCCGCCGTATCTGAGCGATGGATTTCAAAAGGAGTTCCAGTCCTTTCGCGTCAAGGAATCGCGGCACTACCGGAATGATTATGCTGTCTGCGGCAGCGAGGGAATTGATTGTGAGAAGGTCAAGCGACGGGGCGCAATCTATGATTGTATAGTCGTAGAGCGGCTTCACCTTTTCGATGTACTGCCGAAGAACCGTTTCCCGCCCGATTAGCCCCGCAAGGGCGATTTCCAATCCCGCAAGGGTATTGTTCGAGGGGAGCAGGTCAACGCTGTCCGGGTGGTGGACAATGCCCGCTGTTGGGTCAAAGTCCGTGTCGTTGATGATGTTCGACATCACAGTGGTCAGTGTGACCGGCAGCCTATTCGGTTCGGAAATACCGAGGCTTATGGTCAGAGAGTGTTGCGCGTCCGCGTCCAGACAAAGGACAGTTTTCCCTTGTCGGGCTAGCCCCGCGCCGAGGCTTGCGGCGGTCATCGTCTTGCCGACTCCGCCCTTCATGTTTGACACAGCGATTGTTTTGCCCATACGAGTACCTCCTGTTTTTTATGGGGCAAAATTTTAGCGTTAATTTTACGTTCGATGTTTCAAGAGGTAAAACCAGCCCCTATTTTGATTGGAAAAAGAGTGGAAAAGAATAACGCCAAGCCCGTAACCCATTGATTTTACTAGGGTCTTGGATTTAGCGTTATTATACTATAAGGGCACGAGATTGTAATCCGAACTCTTTAATCCCAATGGGAGAAGGGTTCGGATTCGTCTTGTACATTAAGGATTTGCAATAAAAAAAGGGGCAGACATCGGGTCAAGTTGACCCGATGTCCGCCCCTTCTGTGTGATTAGCTGTCTTTATTTTTTGCTTGTGTCTGTCTTTGTTTCCCTGCCCGGTAATCTGCTAAATCCTTCTTGCCTTCCTCACTCTCGTAGTATGCTTGTATTTTAGGTAAGAGGCATCGGGCAAGAGCCTCAAACTGATATTCGGGTATATCCATGCCGCTATTTGTCTTAGTGCTTTTCTTTGCCATGTTTTGCTGCGCCGTTGATATTAAGTTTTAAAGGTACAAAGTACAACACCCGCCGTGACGGGCGGTCAAATCATTATTGGCGCTTCTCCTTTCCTCTCAAGCAAATTAATCCATCCATTTTTAACGACATAAGTGTAGACGTATTGTTCCCTTTTTATCAAATAATTTTCTAAAACGCAAGAAATTATTTCGCGCCGACTTCGGGTCAACTTGACCCGAAGTTTGACAGGATAAAAAGAAAGAGTCGAAACCTCTTGATAATTGTCATTACATTTGCTATATTATTATAAGCCTGTGAAAGAGGTGGAATATGGATTTTTCGCAAAAAGTACGCTATGTTAGGCAAAAACTTAATATCAGCCAAGAAGATTTAGCACGCGCCTTGAATGTAAGCTATGCGACGATAAACAGATGGGAAAATTCCAAGAATAAGCCCGTTAGAATGGCGCAAGCAGCATTTAACGATTTTTGTACTAAACATAACATTGTATTTGACGATAATGGCGAACATAAATAATCCGACCAAAAGGAGAAATTATTATGAACACTCCTACTCAAATCGCATCTGAATGGACAACTTTTTATATCGAGTTTGCCGACAAGCTACTTTTATATAAAAATAATCGTGCAGAATTATTGACCGTTCTGAAGGCCGCACATGAACAGGCTGGATTAAGATGTCAATTTGCTGATTTTACAGATATTGACCCCTTTACCGTATTTGGAGCGTTCAACAAAGGTATTACAAATACAAATCGTATGGCTTTGCTAAAAAAACTTGCCGATCTGATGGATATAAGGGCAACTCAGCCAATTAATTTTGACGGTATTCCTGTTTTGATGAATATGATGGCAATAGTCGCATGGAACATAGAAGATTTTTCTGATGTTTGGGAGTTGTTTGACGCTGCGATAAGTTACGCTGATAATCCGACCGATAATAATCGAAATTCATTCATAAAATGGTATGACACGGTAACTAAGCACAAAGGAATAAGCTGGAATATAACAATGGGCTTATACTGGTCACGCCCATATTTTTACTTAAACCTCGATGGAACTAACCGTTCGTTTTTGCTTAATGGAAATGACGCTCGCATATTCGGAATAGAAAACGTATCAAAGTTAAAACGAGTACCTGATGCCGAGACTTATCTTAATTTAGTTGGTTTGTGTAAACAAAGTTTTTCGTATGACAATACAGCTTTTCATAGCTTTCCCGAATTATCAAAAGCAGCTTGGTTAGCGACAGCATCGAACACTCAAGTACAAGACAAAAAACTTTCAGAAGCAAGTTTCTTGCAATGGTTTGAACCAATAATTGAGGCGTTGAAAGGACTTGGCGGATCAGCATCACCTGATACCGCTCGTAGGCAAATTATCATCAATCTAAATTTGCCTGATGAAATAGTCAATGAAACGCGAGGGAAAACGGGCGTTAAAAAGTTCGATAACGAAGTCGCTTTTGCAAGGAATTATCTTGCATACGAAGGGATTATTGATAAAGCTGTTCATGGGATTTGGACGCTGACTGAAAAAGGTAAAAGAGTTACAATGACCCACGAACTTGCCAGTGAAATCTTTTATAAATGGGTGAATATCTTAAAAGAACGCCGCGAAAGCGCGTCAGACATGGATATTGGAGAAAGAGAAACGAATGAAAAGCGTTATTGGATATTTGCTCCCGGCGAAAACTCTCGCAAATGGGATGAGTTTTATTCGCAAAACATCATGGGTATTGGCTGGGATGAATTGGGAGATTTAACTCAATACTCAGATAGAGAAGCAATGCGTACAAAAATGCAAGAGATATATGACAAAACAAAATCTCATAAAAATGGCTCGTTAGCAACTTGGCAATTTGTTAATGCCATACGCGTGGGAGATATTGTTTTTGCTAAAAAGGGTATGCGGGAAATAATCGGGCGTGGGATTGTTGAGTCGGACTATATTTTCATGCCGGATCGTGGCGAATATAAACATATCCGTAAAATTAAATGGACAAATAATGGGTGTTGGGAACATCCCGGGCAAGCAGTTATGAAAACCCTTACAGATATAACGACATATACCGAATATGTACAAAAACTCGAATTATTAGTTATCGGTGATAGCATAGCCGATGAATTTGAACCAGAAGACGAGATCGAGTATGAGGAGTATTCTGATGACGATTTCTTGAGCGAAGTCTTTATTGACGCTGATCAATATGTAACACTTGTAAGCCTTCTCAAGAATAAAAAGAACCTTATCTTACAGGGTGCGCCGGGCGTGGGTAAAACTTTTGCAGCTAAACGCCTCGCATATTCGATTATTGGAGCAAAAGATACTAACCGTGTTATGACGGTACAGTTCCATCAAAGTTATAGTTATGAAGATTTTATCATGGGGTTCCGCCCAACTAAAGACGGGTTTGAGCTTGCCAAAGGTCCTTTCTATACATTTTGTAAAGACGCACAAGACGATTTGGAGCGAGATTATTTCTTTATTATAGACGAAATTAACCGAGGAAACTTGAGCAAGATATTCGGCGAATTACTCATGTTGATTGAAAATGATAAACGTGGAGAAAAATTACGACTCCTTTACTCAAATGAATTATTTTCTGTGCCAAGGAATGTTCATATTATCGGTCTGATGAACACTGCCGACCGCAGCCTTGCCATGATTGACTATGCTTTACGCAGGAGATTTGCGTTTTATGAAATGGAGCCTGCGTTTGATTCATCTGGATTCTTGACGATTATGGAACGTTCAAATCATGATAAGTTTGCATCCTTAGTTGAGCGTGTCAAGGAATTAAACAGAGCCATATCTGAAGACGAATCACTCGGAGATGGCTTTAGGATCGGTCACAGCTATTTTTGCACTGATTATGAAATAACTGATTATTGGCTTAATTCTGTAATTAACTTCGAGCTACTGCCTTTGCTCAACGAATATTGGTTTGATGAAAAGTCAAAAATAGAAAGCTGGACTAAAAAGCTGCGTGGTGTTTTGAATGATTAAAATACAGAACATCTACTATATGCTCGCATATGCTTTTCGAGTTCTGCACGAAGATAGCTATAAAAAGATAGCGGTTGAGGACTTTGAGCAAGCAGAGGATTTATTAGCGGCTATTATTGCTAAAGGAATCGCAAATCAAATAAAAAGAGGGCTTGGACGTGAGTATATTTCGCGTATTGACCATCTCAGATCCCCACATGGGAAAATCAACATTTCATCTTCCTTAAAATCACAGACAATTCTCAAGCGGCAGCTTGTTTGCGAATTTGACGAGTTTTCAGAAAACGCCTATGTGAATCAAGTCATTAAAACGACTGCGTTAATGCTTATCCGATCTGATGAAGTGAAGCAAGAGCAGAAGAAAGCATTAAAGAAAGTCATGCTCTATTTTCATAATGTCGATTCGTTAAGCCCTTATGAAATCCAATGGACAGGAATTAAGTACAACAGCAATAATGCCACATACAAAATGCTGATAAACCTTTGCTATTTTGTGATCGAGGCATTACTGCCTACAATAAAAGAAGGATTAAGGAAAATGTCGCAATTCAAAGATGACCATCTACATCGACTCTTTGAACGATTTGTGCTTGAATATTATCGCAAACACTACCCACAATATAAAGCATCTGCCGCCCAAATTGATTGGAATACGGATGACGGCATAATTGACTTATTACCTACCATGAAAACCGATATTACGCTTGAATACGGCAAAAAGGCTTTAATCATTGATACAAAGTATTATGGGCGCACTTTACAGACTAACAGCCTATATAACAGTCATTCTATCCATTCGGGCAACTTATATCAGATTTTCACCTATGTGAAAAATAAGGATGTTCACTGTTCTGGCGATGTAAGCGGTGTGTTGTTGTATGCAAAAACAGATGAAGAAATCACGCCAGACAATAGTTATCTTATGGACGGAAATAGAATCAGCGTTAAAACTCTCGACTTGGACAAAGATTTTGAAGGAATTAGAAATCAGCTTGATAGGATTGTCATTGATTGGGTTTAGTTTTCCCTAATAAAAAATATTTCAAGTGGTGCCAACATCGGGTCAAGTTGGCCCGATGTTGTTCTCCCACTTTTATCTTAAAACAGGAGGTACCTTTTGCTGATGAGAAAGCCAATCAATAAAATCATTTACTTTGATAAAGAGACGATCCGAAATATTCTTCAAGAACAGGATAAAGGATCAAAAACATCCCAAATCGGCATCACAACATCAACCGAAGCTAATGCTGAAATAAATGTTGAAGCCAAGATAAAACTGAGCGTCCCCTTTGTGGATAGGCTCTCATTTTTGTTTTCCGGAAAATTAGGGGCGTCTTTTATAGTTCGCCGTGATAAAGAAACTACAATTACATCAACGGAGATTTCTGAATTTGAAGGTCTAAAAGCTCATCTCACGGAAATAAAAGATACGCTTATTTTTGATGTAGAAAATTCATCTACTTTTTTTAGAGTAGCCGGTGGATATTTACGTATTATGAAAGGTGGCGTTGAAGGTGTTGACACAAAAGAATTTAATGCCGTTATGGAAGGATATGATGGTTACGACACTTATAAAGTAGATAACCAAATATATGTGCGTTTTAATAATGCCGCATTTGTTAGCAACTACAAACGAAATGATCTTTTAGCGACTAAAATGACACTATACTCTATTGAAGTAGGTAAATTTGAAAAAGAGAAGTTTGATTTTATTGCACAGCTTAATAAAATGGAAAACTTAATTACAGGAATAAATCAACATAAAACTCTTGCCGATGCGTATCCTCTGAATGAAACCGACGATAATAAAAGCAGAGATATAGAAACGCAACAACATAATGCTCAGCAAGATATTCTTCTATACGATGTCGTGTATGCTTGTATCCTTAAAGTCGGATAACATGTACACAAAACGTCTAAAACGTGCAATATTGCTGTGGTCAATGGTAAATAAACCAGAATTTCCAAGGGCTTAAGGCTTGTGTTCTATTTATGTATGTGTTATAATAACATATACATAAATAGAGGTGATTGCCTTGCCAGCAAAAGCATCCGGAGAGGTCAAGACCCGTATTGTTCACCACACCCAAAAAAACGGCGATATATACGTTCTTGAACGACAGACCATGTATGATCCGGGCAAAAAACAGACCAAGGTGCTAAGCACCAAGCTATTGTCCAAAATCCCGAAAGGGTCGAAAACTCCTGTGCCGACCCGGCCAAAAACGCCTAATCGGGGG
>Ga0099364_10009528_pt1 | contig 13462 bp, 7 predicted proteins | sample TergutTh196P3_FD_73070 | JGI IMG/M metagenome (GOLD analysis project Ga0099364, IMG submission 73070) | Microcerotermes parvus P3 segment gut microbial communities from Pointe-Noire, Republic of the Congo - Th196 P3 | ecosystem: Host-associated > Arthropoda: Insects > Digestive system > Gut ...
AACCGCCTCCGTAACTGTCCTTGCGATCTTTATACCGGGAGCCCCAGGTAGGACTGCCAAGCAAAGTCATATAGGGCTCCTTGAAACCGAGAAAACCCGGACGCAGTTTAGCGTTGAAGGCCTTGTAAGCGCGATTTGAAGGATCGGCGTGACAGGAGGCGCAATGCCTGTCAAGCGCCGGTTGCACATAGCGTTCGTAACTTACGGAAATATCTTTCCATGGAACGGACTTAATATTTGAGGGCGACCGTTTCAGCGCCAGTCCCCGTTCCGAAACATTCACCGTACGCGAATGTGATTCGTGACAGCCGGTACAGCCGCGCGATTCGCCGGGTTGAACGCCGGTGAAACTGCGCATGGTATGCAAGGCGCACTGGTTTTCGTCGAGTAACTGGAAATGCAGCGACAATCCGCTCGGTGCGATGAAATTCACGCTGCCGTCTTCTTCAATTGGTACCGTTCCTATTATTTTTTTCACACCTTCCGACTGGTTGGCCGAGATCTCCGGACCGGAAGAGACGTAATTCCTTTTGAACCAATAAGTATATGTCTTATGCTCTATTATCCATATTCTCAAATACTTGGCCTTGTCTTTCAATATTTCCGGAGCGCCTTCATAGACATTGTTACTGTACAACACACCCGGCTGGGGATTGTCGCGCTCTTCAAAAGAAGGCCAGGCTACATGATCGGGTGTGACAGGGGGAACTGTACGTGCGCGTAACGGTAGCGCGTACCAGATATTAAACGCTCCTTCGTTGATGATTTCGCGGTTGCCCTCGGTATCCATCAGCAGAAGCACGAATTTATTGTCTTTCTTCCTGTTGGCCGAAACAATGAAATCCTTTTCGCTCAGCGGATAAGGCGAATAATATGCCGTATAATTTCCCGAAGCGTGATAATCGGGATTTTCCACAGGGTCAACCGGGCCGTTGCCGCTTTCCGGCCAATCGCGGTCGGCGGTTACCTTGGTCAGACCGTCGGGAAAATTATAACCTTCGGCGGGCGAGATGATACCGATACTGCCGGTAAACCAGTCATGATGTGCGCTACCGGTAAACATCACACGGTTAGTACCCGGAATCTGGCGGGCGTCTTTCAGCAGGTCGGGCCAGACCGACTGATTGCCCCAGAAAGTCTGCACCATTTCACCGTTTTGCGTCATAGTCCAGAGGCTTTGCGCACGCCAGAGCGGTTTGTCGGTATATTCCCAACGGGTGTAAATCACGCGACCGTCGTCCAATACCGACGGCGTATATTCCGGCTCGCCGCTTCGCGACAGCAGATACAGGTTTTTATCTCCGGGGCGGGTATTGAGCGGCATGCGGGCTGTGATGAAAGCATTTGTTGGCGGCATGCAGCGCACATAAATATGTCCGCGCGTGGTGAGAAAAAGAATATTTTTGCCGTCGGGCAGGTACACGGGGTCTAAATCGTCGAAAATACCGCCGGTCAGTTGCTTGAGGTTTTTACCGTCTGCGCCAATCTCATAAAGATGAAAGGTTTTTTCATTGTGAGGCTTAAACGAAAAGAGCACGCGCTTCCCATCATACGACACATCGGGACGCCAGAAAGAACCGTGCAAAGGCTCGTCAGGCATAAGCCGCGTCATGCGCGCATCGGGACCCAGCCCATGCTGAACAAGCAGCCGGCCTCCGGGAACAGCCTGATATCCAAGTCGGTGACGTGTTTCATGATGCGATTCACTGCCGCCTGGATATGGATTATCAATATAAACCAATTCGTTGAAGTCGATAACAGGATTCTGAAACATCACCTCACGCTTGATTCGACGCACGGCAAAATATACTTCGCGGTTTTCCGTTTCAGGATTTTGGTCTTTCACCTGTGTCTCAATATCTTTCAGTTGATTGACAATGTGATTATTATCGAGCGTCAGCCTGTCTAAAAGCCGGCGTGTCCATTCGATTTCCTGCAGGGTACGGGCGATAGTCGGTTTGTCGTCGCATTGAAAAAGCCAGTCGTTTTCTATCACCTGTTGCGCTTCCTGAGTTGTTCTGGTCAGCGCTTGGGGCGTTTCCGGCTTGACGTACCTTGCAACCGCTTCGTTCAGTCGCGGGCGTTCATCAATCAGGTATTCGAGTTCGTAAAGTTCCTGCAAGGGAGGCTGTTTGCCTGTCCATGTCAATGTTTGCGGGTCAAAATTGCCATGTATGGTTTTTACTCTTTCCCATTTCGCATGGTCTTCTTTGGAAAGTACGTTCCATTGCAGCGGGGTCAGGGGCATGTATTCGAAAGCGGCCGGGGCTAAGGCTGCCGCCATGCTGATACGTTCCCCGTCATCGAGCAGCAAGTTGTTGACCGGATTTTTCCGCCATTTTTCGATATACGCTTCGGTCTCTTCCGGAAAATCTTTTCGGAGGAGACGAAACAGTTCTACGGCGGCAAGTTCGTTGAAACTTTCGCTTTGCAAAATTTCATCAGTCAATGTAAGTGTTTCAAGAAACGAGGCGCCCTTCCGGTAAACGGTTTTCGCATTTTTTTCCGCCTTTATTTTCGCTTCAGGCAATGGAGAAGAACCATCAGCATACAATGACGCTATCTGTTTGTCATTGAGCGATTTGCAGTAAAAACGAACATCGTCGATTTTTCCGGAGAAAAAATCACTTTTTCCCGACGAGGAACCGATATAAAAAGGAGCTGGTTGAATGGTAGCCGTTGAGAGTGTTTCGTACCTGGAATTAGCAACATCGTCGCGCCAGGATTTCATTGGAATAAAATCGTGAATCGTATTCAGGGGCGCTCCACGCTCACGTGAACCTATTTCATCGCCATTGAGATAAACACGCATGGTTTGACCGTCGAAGGTGGCTGATACCAAATGCCAGCGCCCGTCGCAGAGTTCTTCTTTTGAAACAGGTGCATCACATTCGGCATAGTTGCCGCCACAGTTGATTCCGAAGGAGAGAAATTTTCCATTGTTTCGGATGCCCAGAAACAGGCCGTTCCCGCCGGAAGCGCGCACTCCGTTAAAATCGGAAGCATCCTCCTTACGGATAAGCGTGACATTTTCACCCAGCGTTTTCGGAGCAATCCACAACGAAAAAGATATTTCTTTCAATCCTTCGGGGAGCGCTTCGGGCGAAATCGTTATTTGAGCGCCGGAATTTGCTTTGGGCGACAATTCAAGCGCATTACCCCGAACGCCAGGCACGATACGGTAAGGCTTACCAAGCTTCGCTCCAAATTGTCCGGAAACATCATTGCGACCCACATTAGAGGCGGCGTTGAAAGTCCAATGGCCGAACATTCCTTCGGTATCCGTTTTGTCGACAGATACAGCGTATCTGTTCATGGCGCCCATACACAACAGGACTATAAATAACGGCAATAAAATTTTAATTAAACGATTCATTTTAAAAATATTATATGTTAGTTCTAAATTCAAATTCTCCAGACCCTGTTTTTTTGGTTTTACCGTCGGGTAATACGATGGTTGCCTTAGTATTACCCGGTATTTTTACATTCAACACGAATTGTCCGTTGTCGATTTTCCACGAAACGGCTATTTCTCCCCGTATGGAATTATAGGAGCCTTTGGCCCATGTGAGCGTGCCGCCCGGACGCGGATGTATGATGATATGCTCATAACCGGGATAGCGTATATCCGGATTGATGCCGAGTATGTGGCGATACATCCATTCGCCCACAGAACCAATGGAATAATGGTCGAACGAATTCATACTCGAAGGATGTATGCCGCGTCCTTTCACATAAGCGTCCCAGCGTTCCCATATCGTAGTAGCGCCCTGGTTAATCGCATAAATCCACGAAGGGAACCGTTCCGATTCAAGAAGTGTGTAAGCAATAACCGTACGTCCTCTGCGGACAAGTTCCTTCATCATCATCGGTGTGGTGATAAATCCTGTTGAAATCCGGTAATCGTATTCCTCGATACAGTTCAGAAGGTTGTCGAAGGCTTTTGGCTGCAAGTGTTCCGGAAGAAGGTCGAAATGGAGCGCAAGCGCATAAGCGCCCTGCGAATTTCCGGCCACCATCCCATTATCATCCACGAAGTTATCAACATAAGCAGTTGCTATTTTATTCCGCAATTCGCTGTATTTTAAAGCATCTTCGCTGTACCCAAGCACATTGGCAATCTCAGAAAGTAAATGTGCAGAATTGGCGAAAAAAGCTGTATTGAACACATCATCCGGCATATTTCCCCGTTTTGTGTTGTACGCTTCGGGCGGATTGGAAAAAGTGTTGGCGTTCAACCAGTCATTATAATTGGCATTTTTCACCTTCCACAGGTAGCCCGGATTATCCGATAAGACGGATTCCACAAATCTTTTCATGGCATCATAATGCTCTTCCAGCGCCCGGCGGTCGGCATAGTTTTCGTAAACGCGCCAGGGAATAATCACGCCCGCGTCAGCCCAGGCAGGGCCGCCATACCAGTCCATTCCGAAATTTCCGTGCTTGACAGACGGTACAATGCTATAAAACTGACCGTTTGGAGCGACAGCATCACGCATGTCCTTGATAAATTTTGTATAAAAAGCAGCCATGTTCATATTGAAGATACTGTTTTGACAGAAAACCTGTGCATCACCCAACCATCCGCAACGTTCGTCCCGTTGCGGACAATCGGTCGGGATGCTGTGCAAGTTGTTACGTTGTGTCCAGAGAATATTGCTGAACAACTGGTTGAGTTTTGGGTTTGAACATTCAAACGAACCGGTCACTTCCGGATCGGATGATACGGCTTTGGCAACAATTCCATCGGCGGCGGGCGCTTTGTCCATACCTGATATTTCGACATATTGGAAACCGTGGTAAGTGAAACGAGGCTCAAAATAATCATCTTCACCCGAGAGGATGAAAATATCGGTTTGTTTGGCTTCTCCTAATCCATAAGTATAAAGGCTGCCGTCGTCGTTCAGCCATTCGCCGTGGCGCAGGGTAATAACAGTTCCTTTTTCCCCTTTTATTTTCAATGCGCACCAGCCGGCTATGTTTTGACCGAAATTAACGATGTATTTGTCTTGCCATGCTGTTATTTCTACAGGTTTTAACTCCCTGTATATACGGACAGGTTCGTTTTTTTGGGCTTCGAGGTTTTTCTCAATTTCAGTGTCAACATATACATTCGCCCAAGATGAATCATCGAAACCGGGCAGGTTCCACCCTGGAATGATTTTACGGGCATCAATGGTCTGTCCAACGAAATTGTCGGCTGTCCGGATAAAACCGTCCGGATTAATTTTCCAAGAGCCGTCCGTGGCAATCATCCGGTAGCTGCCATCAGCGTACTCCATACGGAGTTGAGCGATTAAACGACGGTCAAGACCGTAAAATCCGCGAAATGGGAATGCCTGGTTCCCTCTCCACCTTACCGGGCCTAATTCACCAAGATACCAGCCATCTGCAAGGATTGCAGACAGGACATTTTCGCCGGAACAAAATTTACCGGTCAAGTCATATACCTGGTATTGGATACGGTGGTAATAATCAGTCCATTCAGGAGACAGTTGTTGATTGCCTATACGTTCTCCATTAAGATAGACTTCATAATTCCCAAGTGAAGATACATATAGAAAAGCGTTTTTGACTTCACGATCCATAGAAAATGATTTGCGCAACAAGGGAGAAGGAAGCAAGGGGGGATTTTCCGCTATTTGAGGATCATAACCTCCTTTCTTATCATGATGAGCATCCACATACTCCACATATTCCTTCAGCCGCAAATCAGGCCGGTCGCCGATCCATTGCCCTTTCCAATCGGAAGGTTGCAGGATACCCGTTCCCCAGCGGGCAGGTTCGCTCCATGAAGTCGTTTCGCCGTGATTGTTCCATATTTTCACTTTCCACCAGCATTGCTGCATACTCTCCAACGGCATACCCTCATAAACGACCTGAACGGATTGATTGGATTTAACTTTGCCGCTGTTCCAGAGATCGCCCTCTCCTGCTGCCAATTTTTCGGGAGTAGATGCTACTAAAACCTGATAAGCTGTTTGCAACTGACCTGTCCGCGCATCGGGCGTATGGCCGATTTTCCATGCCAGACGAGGTTGTGGGACATCAATTCCAAGCGGATCGACTAAATATTCACACGTCAAATCCTTCAAATAAACGGCGTTTGTTTCCTTATCGTTACACGCAGTTACCAAACCGGCCAATAGAAACAAGATTACCCTATAACCAAATTGTGACAAACGATTTTTCATAATACGGTGTTAATCAATGTAATATAAAATTTTAAAAAAAAAAATATCCGGTACAAATGTATAGAGTTTTTTCGTATTATTATTGCATAAAATCGATATTTTATTTGACAAATTCGACAACAATTACCCACATTGCAGGTGATTAGATAAAAAAACGTGTTCGTCTCCTGCCCCATAACCACGCAGCAGAAGAATAACATGATAAGAAATTTTTTGTTTTTCCTTAGCTTATTTGCCATGTTTCTCTGCTCATCAGCATCTCCTGTAAGGTGCGGGCAGGATTAATAGCTTTTACTTCATCTATCTGACGGTGAACCGCTTCGTCGTATACGGGGGCTTCAACGCTTCGGATAACGCCCATGGCAATGGGTAGAGCGCCGCTCATCATCGCCAGCATGTAATGTAGCGTTTCATCTTGCTCATAGGCATTGTGGACTAATACATCGTCTAACGTATAGCCGTCCTGACCGATGGTTACGGCTTTCAATTTCAGTCCGTCTAACACAAGTCCTTTGTCGTTGTCTTTGCCGAAAAGCATCTTTTCGCCGTGACGAAGCAGAATCGTACGGTCGGCGCGATAGGCGCGGTCTGAAATATTCATATAGGAACCGTGATTGTAAATCACACAATTCACCAATACCTCGACGACAGAGGCCCCTTTATGCCTTGCAGAGGCCTCGCAAACGTCCGTCAGGTTTTGCAAATCGATGTCCAAGGAGCGCGCAAAAAAAGTACCTCTGGCTCCTAATGTTAATTCTGCCGGTACAAACGGGTCTTCAACCGTTCCGTAAGGCGAACTTTTGGAAACGAATCCACGGTCAGACGTCGGCGAATACTGTCCTTTCGTCAATCCGTATATCTTATTGTTCATCAGGACGATATTGAGATCAACATTCCGCCTCACGGCATGAATGAAATGATTCCCGCCAATGGCTAAACAATCGCCGTCGCCCGTCACAAGCCACACGCTCAAATCCGGACGGGCGGTCTTCACGCCGGTTGCAACGGCAGCCCCGCGACCGTGAATCGTATGAAACCCATAAACGTTCATGTAATAAGGCAGACGCGACGAGCATCCGATGCCTGAAATAACCGCCGTTTGATGCGGGGGAACGCCAATCCTCGCCATGGCTTTATGCAAACAATTAAGCGCCCCATGGTCGCCACAACCGGCACACCAGCGTACGTATTGGTCACTTTTATAATCTTTAGCTTCGTATTTTGTATTCATAAGTTCTATAATTTAAAGATTTAAAGGGAGACGGGTTATGAGGATCAAGAATCCATTAGCTTTGTAAATTCTTCAACTAACTGTCCCACAACAAACGGTTGTCCCTCTATGCGGTTGAATTGATAAGGGGTAAAATGATTCACTTTGCCGCGCAGGTAATGCGCAAACTGACCGTTATTTTGCTCGGCTACGACCACTTTGTCGTAACGCTTCAAGACTTCTGCCGTATTTCCGGGGAGCGGATTGATAAAACGGAAATGAGCCAAAGCAACTTTTTTACCTTTCGCCTGCATCGTTTCCATAGCTTCATACAAGTGGCCAAACGTACCGCCCCATCCGACAATCAGCAGGTCGGCATCTTCATCCCCAGCGATTTGGAGTTCAGGAATAAAATCGGCTACCTTATCGACTTTTGCCTGGCGGGTCATCACCATCTTGTGATGGTTCGTCGGGTCGGTAGAGATAGCGCTTGTTGTAGAATCTTTTTCCAACCCACCGATTCGGTGTGTAAAACCTTCCGTTCCGGGCGTTGCCCAATAGCGGACGAAACTGTCAGCATCCCTGAAATAGGGCTTCCAGGGCGCTTCACCTTTATAATGGCTTATATCATTCGGTTTGATGTCCGGATATTGGCTTAAATCGGGAATTTTCCAGGCAGACGCCCCATTGGCAATATAACCGTCCGTCAGCAAAATCACTGGCGTCATGTGTTCGACCGCTAACTTGCCCGCCCAAAACGCCATATCGAAGCAATCCGTCGGGGTGGCGGCAGCCAGCACAACGACCGGACTTTCTCCATTGCGTCCGTAGATGGCTTGTAGCAGGTCTGCCTGCTCGCTTTTGGTAGGCATACCGGTCGATGGGCCTCCGCGTTGCACATCTACAACGACTAACGGCAGTTCGGCCATGACAGCCAGCCCTATCGCTTCGTTCTTCAGCGCCAATCCCGGCCCGGAGGTAGATGTTGCGCCTAAGCAACCGACAAAACTTGCCCCAATTGCCGTACAGATACCGGCTATTTCATCTTCAGCCTGTACGGTAATCACGTTTAGACTTTTATGCTTGGCTAACTCTTGCATGATTTCGGTTGCCGGCGTAATGGGATAACTGCCCAGAAACAATCTCAATCCCGCTTTTTCGGCGGCGGCGATTAATCCGTAAGAAGTGGCGTCGTTCCCGTTTACATCCATATAATAGCCCGGCTCCGCCTTTTTGCCTTCGATACGATAAGTCGTCACGGAAGCATGTATATTTTGGCCATAATTATAGCCATCGGTCAGCGCTTTGATATTAGCCTGCGCGATGACCGGCTTTTTTTCAAATTTGTTTTGAAGCATATCAATGGCCGCGTCGACCGGTCGGTCGAAAAGCCAGCAAACAAGCCCTAACGTAAACATATTTTTACAGCGCAACGCCGACTTATTATCTAACCCAAACTCCGCCAAGCCATCACGAACCATATCAGAAACGGGAGCGGCTACTACCTGTTGGGTTTTCAAACCAAGCTCTGCCAAAGGATCGCCGGTTTTATAATCCGCTTTTTCGAGGTCTTTCGGCGTAAAAGAACCCGTATCCATAATAATCACCGAATCCGGTTTCAGATTCCTCACATTCACTTTCAAGGCCGCCGGATTCATCGCGACCAATACATCGGCTTTATCGCCGGGCGTATAGACCTTTTTCGAGCCAAGATGTACCTGAAAGCCGGATATACCGCTCAGCGAACCTTGCGGCGCGCGCACTTCAGCCGGATAATCCGGAAACGTCGAGATGTCGTTCCCAAAAATGGCCGACAGGTTTGAAAACATGGTTCCGGTCAATTGCATCCCGTCGCCGCTATCACCGGAGAAACGGATGACGATGTGATCTAAGATTTTAATTTTTGCCTGTTCAATCATTACTTATTTCTATCAATTTTACAATTCTACTATCAATGAAGCGACAAAGATACGAAATAATTATTAACTTGTCGCTCTAAATGGTCAATTAAGGTACTTATATCGCCTTTAGTCGCCATCAAATTGGCATCCAAAGAGAGCTTAGCCTGTTTATAGAACACACTGCGTTTCCTTAATGATTCGGTGATAAATGACGTCAATTCCGGCCCCTGACGGCCTTGTAAGACCGGACGAGCCGTTTTACTCAGCGTTAAACGGGTGGCTAATTCATCGACCGAAACCTCTAAATAAACCGTCAGCCCGGCTTGATTCATGACCTTCATATTATCATAAAAGCAAGGCAACCCTCCGCCCGATGAAACGACAACATTTTCAAATTCAGCTATTTCGCATATCACACGATGTTCTAAGTCCCTGAATTTGTCTTCGCCCTCGCAGGCAAAAATATCTGAAACCTTCTTTCGATAGCGGTTTTCAATAAAATGATCCGTATCAATATAAGAAAGACCCATCCGCCGCGCCAATGCCTTGCCCAGCGTTGTCTTCCCCGCTCCCATAAAGCCTATCAAGAAAATACGTTGCATATCTTTTTTTTTATCCGACAAAGTTAGGGTGCAATTCAAATTGTCGCTTGCGGTTATAGCAAGATCTCCCCGTCATTGCGAGACCCCGATTATTGCATCAAACAGGCGTAAATGACGTTTGAATTGCTGTATCCCGTTAGGGATTCGATATCGGTAGAAAAATGACGATTCCGCTTTCTTTGCATGCCGTTAGGTATGCAACCATTGTCAGGTCGCATACCTACGGCATGCAGATGGTTGTGTCGTAATGCTTTTCTACCGACATTGCATCCCTAACGGGATGCCAAAATACAGGCATCTTGAAAATCAACCGGTTACCTAATTTCGTCATTGCGAGGAACGAAGCAATCCAGAAGTGCTGAATACATCGGATTGATCCTTGATTCTGCTTCGTTCCTCGCAGCTAAAGGCAGCTCGCAATGACGACTATGCGTAAAACGACAATTTGAAATGCGCCCCAAAGTTACGATTTTTTTTGAAAACTCGAATAAAAAACGGTAACTTTGCACATTCTTATCAAACGATAATTAAGGTATCTGATGACAAAAAAAAGAAAACAAAAGTATTACGTTGTTTGGAAAGGCGTGAATCCGGGGATTTATGATAACTGGAAGGATTGTCAGCTTCAAACCAAGGGGTACGAAGGCGCGCTGTATAAATCGTTCTCTGACCGGAATGAGGCTAACCGCGCGTTTAACAGACCGCCATTCGATTATATCGGTAAGACATCCCAAAAAAGCAAGCGTACAACCCGTGCCAACCGTCCGCCTTTTCAGACTGTCAGTTTAGCCGTTGATGCGGCCTGTAGCGGGAATCCGGGAAATATGGAATACCGGGGTGTTGATGTGGAAACGGGAGAGGAACTATTCCATGTCGGGCCGCTGGCTCAAGGCACGAATAATATCGGAGAATTTCTGGCCATCGTACACGGCTTGGCCTATTTAAAGAAAATCGACGGTATAATACCTATCTATTCCGACAGCCGGAACGCTATGCTTTGGATACGGCAAAAAAAGTGTAACACCAAATTAAGACGCACCTTCCAAAACGGCATCATTTTTGAACTGATCGCACGCGCCGAAAAATGGTTGCAGGAAAATACCTATACCACCCAAGTTCTTAAATGGAAAACAGAAGAATGGGGTGAGAATCCCGCTGATTTCGGAAGAAAATAACGTTATTGGGTATATATCGCCATGAGTGATTCGGCAATATGCTCATCCGAAAAAAGAGCGGCATGGATACGCCCTTTTTCTACCATTTGAGAGGCTAATGCTCGATTTTCGGTTATCCGGCCAATAGCATCGGCCAACTCCTCTGCATCATCATGCGAGACATAACAGGCCGCATCACCCCCTGTCTCTGTAAAACAGCCTCCTTTGGACGTAATCACCGGAACCTCCGAAACCAACGCCTCCAGAATAGGAATACCAAAACCCTCATACAGAGAAGGATATAAGAAAAGTGAAGCCGATTGATAAATTGCCGCCAATTCCTCTGTTTCGACCGGATAGCGGAAAAGGATTTTTTGCTCTAATTGATAGCGGGAGATGAGTCGTAGCAACTCATTTTTATATTCCGACGGACGGCCAACGACGACTAATGGAAGGTCTAATTTTCCGGCTTGCATCGCTTTGAGAATTAACTCATGGTTTTTACGCCTTTCAATCGCACACACAATCAACATGTATTGATCCGGTAAATCATGTTTTTGAAGGACTGCCTTTTTGAATGTTTCATCGAAGCGTTTTTTGAAAACCGGATGACAACCTTGATACACCACCTCAATCCGTCGTTCGTCAATGTTCAGATATTCAATTAAATCGCATTTTGTTTGTTGGCTGATAGCTACAATTTTATCAGCCTTCTGACAAGCCGTCGTATATTTCTTGCGGTAAACGTGACGGTCAACAAAAGGATAGAGTTCAGGCTGTTTCAGGAAGATCACGTCGTGCATCGTCACAACCGTACGCACATTACATTTCTCGATGCCATAAGGCAATTCGTGGCTCAACCCATGGTAAATGTCCAATTTCTCTTCACGAATCTCTTTACATTGACCGAATGTTCGCCAAGCCGATGAAAAAGCAGTCCGAAATAAACCGGAAGGTGTTATGATACGGCATTGGGAACTCAACGGGAAATGAATCGCATTTTTTAAGCTGGGGGTAAAGAGAAGATAGTCGTTCTCGTTTTCCTGCTCGCTCAAAATACGGATGACATCGCGGCTATAATTCCCCAGCCCGCGCCGGTTGTAAAAGGCACGTTTGGCGTCAAAACCTATTCTCAACGTTTTCTTCATGTTCCTTTACTGTTTTTCTTAATAAACCCAAATGTTTTAATAGACTGATATTTACGCCAAAGATTGATTTTCCTTTTTTTCGGCACGCCGTTCCGCATGATATAATCATGTACGGCCGTCAGCATATTGCGGCATACGTTACCATCCAGATAGGGATCATAATTGTCGATCACCCATTGACGTTTCTCTTTGTAGGATGTATCGTCTCGCAAGGCTCTGTCATAAGCCTCCGTTATTAATTCAGACTTTTTCATATCAAGCCAAAACGTGTTTTTAGCCGTCGTCTGATAGGTTATGACCGGCTTATCCAATAACAAAAACTCATATACGGAAGAAGAAGTATCGCTTATCAATACATCAGCCATTAATTGGTATTTGGAAACGTAATGATCATCTACCCACAGGATGTGAGCGTGTTCAGAAGCTAATTTTTTATATTCATCTACCCATCGTTGTTTTGTCAAAGGATGCAATTTAATCAATATCAGGACATTACGCTCCTGCGACAAATCAATCAACCCCTGTTTGATATACGGGAGAGAAGTCAGGGAAGGCGAAAAAGTCGGCGCATACAGCACAAGATATTTCCTTTGAGAGGCCGCGAGTAACCGGTTCTTTTCGTCATCAAAAGCATGAAAATGATGAACGACCCAGTCCTGCCTTGACCAACCGGTCTCTTTCACTTCAAAATCTTTGTATTTTTCGGCCAAAGCCTTGAAGCCTGCCGTAAAAAAAGGCCCCTGTGTCAGATATAAATCAAAATAGCGTCGTATATCCCAGTGGCCTTTTTTTTCGCCGGCATAGCCATGGAATATCTGGACTTTCACCCCTGGCAGATAATAGGGGACGATGTTTCCGGGTACAAAAAGGACATCTGGGGAGAAATCATAAATCTCTTGTATGGAGTTTGTCCATCTCGAATGGCTTTTGGAGGGAAAATCATGGATATGACGCGTATCCACAAACCACAACACATCATATCCGACAGCTTTCAGACGCCGAATTTCCAACTCTATGGGTTGCAAAATGCTAATCGCATATTGATTTTCACAGAATAGTACGACTCTCAACCCTTTATGTATATCTAACATAGCGCACAATTATTATTGGATACCATAGATTTGATGCAAATGTAGACATTTCTTCAAAAAGAATCGTATTTTTAGAAAAAAAGGTTACCTTTGCACCTAAATCGTGCCAATGCTCATGGAAGAAAAAATATCTGTAGTTATTAACACATACAATTCAGAACG
>Ga0099364_10009529_pt1 | contig 13461 bp, 11 predicted proteins | sample TergutTh196P3_FD_73070 | JGI IMG/M metagenome (GOLD analysis project Ga0099364, IMG submission 73070) | Microcerotermes parvus P3 segment gut microbial communities from Pointe-Noire, Republic of the Congo - Th196 P3 | ecosystem: Host-associated > Arthropoda: Insects > Digestive system > Gut ...
ATAAATGAATAATAATTTTTCTTCAAATATATTAATAACTGATGCACTGCATCATAATTTTTCTCAAGTATTTGACAAGTTCAAAACGAATTTTCCTAAGATATCCAATAATTTTCTCAGGATTCAGTGTAATATTTAGAAAGCACCTTCTGAATCCTCCATATCTGCAGGCAATCTGACCCAGTCACATATCGAATTCACATCGCTCGAAGATAAGTTATGAGGGAAATATTATTAATAAAGCTACTATTAACTTCGTCATATCAGTCTATCTGTCCGTCTTTCCGTTAGTCCGTATCCGGACATACCGCTTGAACTTTTCGGCTCCTACTAAACGGATTTTCATGAAATTTCGTTCTTGAGAATTATTCTAAAAGTGTCGAGAATATTAAAGTTTCATTAAAATCGGACAAAAATAACGGTAACTTTACATGAATATCAATATGTATTTATGATCATATCTCACTAAGTTTTTCTTAGAATGAGAAATGTTTCAGGTAAATATTTTAGAAGGAATCAAAACACATTTTTTTCTTAATAAATTTTTTTCGAAAAAATTGTCGTTTATGAAATAATGTCCACAAATATTATAGACTCACACAGATCACAGACAATAAAACACGGCGCATGCGCATTGTATTATTTGATAAATAAGGCTACAAAAAACCTCAGAATATGTAACACTTGATGTTTTCCACGGCAACGACAGTTACACGAATGCGACCAAATCTTACGTTATACGTACATCGACTGTCTTGTCAAGTACTATGAACGTAGTTATATAAGTTTCACTTCCCAAGGTTATTCTACTCATGTTATATTTACACATTAAATTACGAGTATAAAGCTTCCAGATGTCTCTTCTATATAAAACTATATGATAAATATATAATTACATATATGTAAATATATATGCACACACACACACACACACATATTCTTTTCACCTTGTGCTCCACCTGATTATTGCCTTTTAGACCGAAACATTTTGAAATAATGTAATAAATCATTGTGTTTTGACTGGAATTACTTTAAATCCAGGTGTCAAAAAGCACGACGGTGGTCAGTTCTCTTACAATTACAGTAGAGGCCTAGCCCTGACCAGACTTACGGTCCATTTTGGAGAAGACCTTGGCGACAGGAGCAATCCTGGTCATACCCGTCTTGAACAAATACATCGCCACTCAAACTTTGACTGAGGGAAATCATGAAAAACGTCAGACATAACAGGCGAAAGTGTTAGGAACAATTCGTTACATCGAAGGAACCGTCTTTTACAGTCGGTCAGCCTTTTATGTTGTGTTGAATTACAAACTGTTTTCGGCTAAGACCTCAGGCCCAATTTCCATCCAATTTACAGATCTGTAGAGGGTCTTCGCACCAGCTGTGAATTGAAACTCTTGGTCAGTGTTCACTTATCGGTAGACAGATACTATACAAATTCTTTGGAGTCGTTACTATTATTCGTACATACGGCAGTCATAATGTGAAGATATTTGAATTGGAATTTGCCCTCCTCTGGGAATTTACGCAGTGTAGAATTATAGTTTGTTACCGACGTTTCGGTACACCTTATCGGCCTCGTCGTGAACCTTGAAGAAGGAACAATAGGGTATCACGAAAGGTCGGCAACAAACTACAGTTTTAGGCTGCATAAAATCCCTGAGAAAGTCAGACCACATTTACTCCGCGACGGAAGCCTGAAATCACACACAGACATTTGAATTTAATGCACTGCAGCTTCCCGACGTGGAGGCGCGCAGCCGACCCCGCTGTATTGCACTCCCAGTGCATCATAAGACAAATTATCTGCTCAATACGCACAACATTCGTCGTAATAATCAGGCCATTTCGCCAACTGCGGAAATGCAGTGCGATGCCAAGCTCGGGGAATACCTTTCCTGGTTTGTATGTCTCGACCACGTCAGGAGTTTAATGGGGGTTCACCCCGAGATTTCGGCAGCTGCAACTTCCTGTTGGATGTTATAATAAGTATGACGTCATCAGGTTCCTTGTTCTGTTGTTACGTAAAGCACTTGACATATCATTCCCAAGCCAACGCACACTAAAACCGCACGAAATACTTAAATCATCTAACAAACCACAGCGTAAGTACCTAATATTTAACTATAAGGAATAAATTAGAATAGAATTAACAGTACCAAATCTGATGGTTTACTACCCTTCAAAATTATTTGTTCTGTTTCATACTTAATTTTTCATTTCCATGTTACTTATAGAATATCACTTCAACAAGGAAACTGCTAATTCAAAATGACAAAAACACATTGAATGCGAAACAAAAGATTAATGAATATGCGTTGGTCTTCATGTAGAGTACCCGTTATTCTTTTCAGAATTTAATAAAACTTGAATTTTCTAGACAGATTTTAAAAAAATAATCAAAAGCTAAATTTCAAAAAATCCGTCCAGTTGGGAACCGTCATTTTTTCCATTCGCACAGGCCAGGGACTGACAGACAGGTAGATGTGATGGAACTAATAATTTCTCTAAGAAATTTAACAAATGCGCCTGAATACGACTGCACCCTTTTCCTTGTGCATAGACCGCGCAAGTGTGCTGGACTTGTTCGGCAGCTGTTTCATAAGATGTTGCATGACGGCGTCTTGTGCTCGTCTGGTGACCAGGGGCTGTTGCGTGAGGAAAATACACGGGACAGCGTTACTGCTGTTGGTCCTTTTTGTTGAAAGAACCAACAGGAAATGTAAGGATTAAGGGCTAAGAGTTGGAAGTTTTCCTGAATGAGTTTAGGCCTTCGACACCCTAAAAGTCAATTGTACCAATACGCGAAGACCACACTCGAATTACCAGCACGTCCGCTGAAATACATGTCGTCATATTTCCATTAACGGACGTTACGGAAGTCCTTCCACACAGCAATCGACGTCGTGTAGCTAGCTTGCTGGAGTGGTTCAGGGTGGACTTGTGCTTCCGCCATCTTCGGCATATACATGAACGAAGCACAAAATCTTCCGGCCACATGCTCTCCTTCTATGTCAATGGATTTAAAACTATGGACTAAATGCAGTTGTTACGTAAACATATTTTCTTTATAATCATATCGGTTAATGTAATTTTAATAAGTGTGAATTGCACTTTTTATTTCCAGCCGCATCATTGTTCATAATTGGACCTGCCTTTTTTAAACTGTAAATTACCAATCATAAAATACAGTTCTTCATAAACATGCAAACTTTTTTTTATGTCCTTTGAAATAAGTTTTGGTTGTACAAAGTTTTATTTTATTTTTGCGCCCAAACAAAGCACATTTCACGGTCCCAGTGGCCGCGCGGCCTAAGGCGTAGATCTACGGCCGCTCGCCTGGTGAGATTGTGGGTTCAGATCCCACCGGGGGCATGTATGTCTGTCTGTTGTGAGTGTTGTGTGTTGACAGGTAGAGGTCTCTGCGACGGGCTGATCACTCGTCTAGAGGAGACCTTCCGACTGCGCTGTGTCAATGTGTGTGATATAGAAACCTCGTGAATGAGGAGGCCCTGGCCCACTGGTGGCTGTTGCACCAAAAGAAAGAAGAAAAAAAGGAAGCACAATTGACTTGAAATTGGTTCCGCGAAAAGTCAGATGAATTCATAAAGATTCCAGACGTGTTCAGGGTCCAAAGACCACTGTGGTATGCTGATAACCCGGCCGCCATAGCTACGGTACGTCAGCCGACGACGCCAGACAGCTATCTAGAGCCATCTGAACTGCGTCGAGCAGGTTATGGGACTTGCTCGTGATGAAGGTCTTGACATTGCGACGGTTCTTGTCGGTGTGATTGCGAGACACGACCGAGTGTTTCGGATAATATAGCTTTTCTGGGGACTGTGAAGAGACACAGTTTACTACCTTAGATTTTCTGACGATTTTCAACCCACTGTGTTCTTATTATCATTTGACACGAGCACAGGTTGAGTCAAAATAAAACACTTATGTCATTTCAAGTTACATACGTGTATATCGATCCAAACGCGATCATCAGGTTTCGTATACAAACAGAGCGTAAAAGTTTAAACATGCGTATTTTGTTATGCGCCTCAAGTATGGGGATTGTGTAATTGGCAGTTTTTAGGCACCTTCTCAAAATTTCGGAAAGCGACTGTTAGATTCTTCACGTCTGTTAGTCCGTCTGTCCGCATGGAACAACTCGGCTCCCAATGGATGGAATTTCATGAAATTCGATATTTGAACATTTTTTGAAACTATGTCGAAAATATTCAAGTTTCAGTAAAATCGGGCAAAAATAAAGGGTACTTTACTTGAAGACCAATACAGAATTTTGATCATATCTCGCTCATTTCTTCTTAGAATTAAAAATGTTTCAGACACAATTTATAGAGAAACTCCAAGCACATTTTGTGTTCAACAAATTTTTTTCCGAAAATCGTACCGTTTGTGAGATAATGTGGAAAAATACTGTAGAGCGGCGCATGTCAGAGATGATATGACGCATTCTCATTGCATGCTGATTACCTAAGGCTACATTCACACTCTCAGAATGTGTAGTAATTATTCTTTTTCCATTGCGACAATGGTTGCACGAACGCGAATCAATTTACCTACATTTCCTGCACTGTTATACTTCACTAATGAAATCGCGCGACTATATTTTCTTAATAATTCATAATAATTTATAACCCCTGTTTTTGCAGGGCAGCGTAAAATCTCTTCCTTGACAAAGATTAACTGTCGCTCGGCAAGATCTGCCTGAACCCACAGTTTGGGTCTTAGGTCTAGCCGACCTACAGACAGTCATTTCGTCCGTCCATCTACTACTCAGTACACATCTAACAGGATGAAAACGGGAAAAGGGTGTCGATTAGACGTACTTATCTTGCAGCGACAGGATAGCTCAGTCATTGTAGTCAGCAGGCCGTGGGTTCCTGGCGGCAGAACAAAGAAACTCTGTTCTGACAGAAGCCCTCACCAACTCTCAGAGAGCCAGACTTTTCTTAAGTTCGTAACAGATTACCGCCCCCGACAACACCTCTGACGCCGAGTTTAGAAATGTGTAGAACCATACTTGCATCCCACTGTGCCCCAATATCGTCCTTAACTGAACACCAGGAAAACGGCTCTTTGACGCTAAAGATACAGACTTCTATTACAAAATTCGTAGTTCGATTCCAGTTCGAATTACCTTTTCTTCCAAGGTTTTACTTGGATTCCCTCAAACCTCCGAATACGACGGCTAACTTTCCTCTACCTTCTATTTCTTTCACAATAACTGTACATTTCGACACACCGTATTTCTGTATTACCGACAGAGCCGTACGATAAGCATGGTATTTAAATATAAGAAAGTTTTACGCTGTTGCATCATTATGTTGTTCACTGGCTTGAAAATGTTTTGTGATAAGACGACGTTTGCTTTACGACGAATGAGTGCAACTGCGTATCAAATAATATATCATAAAAGCATGTTATGTACAATACGACTAGCTAGAAGACACACACACACATAGTCACACCAGCCCACAATCGTCTAAATTCGGACCTTCAACCACTACAAAATCGTCTTCGCAAGTAAAGTAAGGTCTTTTATTCATGTTGTCTTGTTCAGACGTCATTCGTTATGTACGTCGTGTGACGGGGTTGTATGTCTACATTATGATGTTTGCCTATCCTTTTGTAGACACATTTACACCTTTTGATAGGGTTGTATGTCTACATTATATTAGTCTATCCTTGTGGAGACATATTTACTTCGTGTGATAGTGTTGTATGTCTACGTTGTACGTCTACATTATGTTTGTCTGTCCTTGTGTAGACATATTTATATCGTGTGATAATGTTGTAAGTCTACATTATGTTTGTCTATCCGTGTGTAGACATTTTTACATAGTGTGATAGTGTTTTATGTCTACATTATGATGTCTGTCTATCCTTGTGTAGATATATTTACATCGTGTGATAGTGTTGTATGTCTACATTATGACGTTTTTCCTTGTGTAAATATATTTACATCGTGTGACAGTGTTGTATGTCTATATTATGTTTGTCTATCCTTGTGTAGAAATATTTACACCGTTTGATTGTGTTGTATGTCTATGATGTTTGTCTGTCCTTGTGTAGATATTTTTATATCGTGTGATATTGATGTATATTTACATTATGTTTGTCGGTCTTTGTGTAGAAATATTTACGTCGTGTGATAGTGTTGTGTGTCTAAATTATGATGTATGTTTGTCCTTGTGTAGACACATTTACATTCTGTGATAGGGATGTATGTCTACATTATGTTTCTCTGTCCTTGTGTAGACATTTAATGTGAGTTCATAAATGTGAAAAAACGAGTATTCATAACCAATGCACAGACAAAGATGCAATGAACTCCTCATTGAGCTTCATAATACAGATGTTACTGCCTCCCTCTTTGGTCCATAACGAATTCTACATCAGACTAGGCCATTACATGTGTCCCTACCAACCAGTCACACTGTTTAGCGCCTTTAAGGCACACGATCAGAGAATGAATGGTGTCAGGTTGGTGTCTCCTTATCGACAAATTCATATCCTTTCTGAAGATGTAAATTTTCAAATCGTTATGAATCACAGGTTTATAAATTGTCGAGTAACCGGCGCTGTCCTGTCACTATGTCACATTTGTAACTTGTATGACGATTTGTGTCACTTCTTCACGTTAAAATTAACACTTATTTTGAACTTGCAACTATTCCATCATTCACTGGTTCTTACATCTCATTTTCATTATGTAACCCTTTTCTATAACCGCAGGGAGATACCAGGTAGAAGGCCATTATACAAGATGGCCGCTCTATATTGGAAGACGAATGTTCTCATAACCTTCATATCATGTCTCCGCGCCACTGACGGAGCAAATATCCTGGGAATTTTCCCCATGCCGATAAGGAGTCACATGATAGTACACTCAGCACTGATGAAGGAACTGGCTCGCAGGGGACATCAAGTGACAGTCTTCAGCCCATTTCCTGAGAAATATCCGATCCAAAACTTCACCGACGTCGAATTTAAAGTGTCATATCATGAACTGCGACAGAATACTGGTGAGCACAACACACAGCTTTTAAGGGTGTTTGGTATAGAGTGCATTCAAATTGTTAAACAGAGTTTACTGCTGGAAATTTTGAAAGGTATTTTAAAATAGAGGAATTTTTGGGGGGTTTTTCGGTTTTCTATTCTCAACACCAGCTCTGTTAGTAGAAAAAGAAATGTGTAAATATATTTGAATATAAATGGATTGTTTTATTTAATCGAGTAACCTTTTTAGAATCTTTCACAAAAGACATGACAAAAGCTACTGTAATTGTCGTCATTTCTATCACACAATAAAGCATGATAATTTCTACTTTCAGGTACATCGGATATGTTGAACATGGAAAGGTTTTGGTTCTACAAACAAATAAACATGTTTTTGAATCTCGGCATCAAACTATGCGATTTACTAACACAGGACAAAGAGTTTGAGAAAATCATAAATTCCAGCAAACAACAGTTTGATGTTATTATAGCCAGTGCTGTTTTCCATGACTGTGTTTTTGGTATATCTTATATGTTAGATATACCAATCATTAAAATGTGTGCTTTTAGTGGAATGAAGTGGATGGATGAATGGGTTGGGAATCCAAGTCCCTATGCGTATCTACCTCAGTTATTCGCTGACTATGGTGACAGAATGAACTTCTGGCAGAGAACACTTAACACCCTTTATGAAATGTACTTGAAACTTGGCAGAATATTTTATGTTATACCGCAACATGACGCCATTTTGAGGAAGTACTTCAATTCCAGCAACATTCCTTCAATTTCGGTTTTGGAGAAATCCACAGCCTTACTTATGATTAACCAGCATTTCAGTATAGGTCACCCCAGACCTCTCATGCCCAACACTGTGGAGGTTGGTGGAATTCACATCAATCCACCGAAAAAGTTAATAATGTAAGTATATATGCTAAACTGTCTCTAAGCTGTGAAAATTTGGTGTTTCTTCCACTAAGATTGAAAACAAAATAGCGTTGCAAGCTGTGGCAAATTTGCAACGATATTCTCGACAGTTTTGCGTATGCTGATATGTGCATGTAACATAAATCTATTGAATAACCGGCTCCAGACATAGTTAATTCTTGATTTCACACTTTCACCGTGTGGTGATTGTTGTATTCTTTCTTTTGGGTGATTCCTCCGCCTCTGATTTTTATGTACAGACGTTTCGGAACGCTCTGTCTGTTCCGTCTTCATAGGTCGTGTGAACAAGAAGAATATCTGGGACGAAATTGTTAAGGTATTTATGCAGGAAGATGTTTGGCTCAAAAGAAGCCTGGTTCAATAGGAAGGAGGAGAGACGTGGAAAGAGCGTGTCCGAGTAGAGGAACAATACACGGTTTAGTTTTAGTAAATTCAAAGGACGGTTACCATCTCAACTTAATATGTACTATTTCCAGCAGCTGCAAATACTGAATTTTGTGCAGCTCAGAAATTATTATTCATAGGTCTAATTACACTGTCAGTTAGAAATTTCGGATAATGATTTCGTTCGACAATTGCTTCTTGTAATATAACAAACTGTGGTTTGAAATTTTCCTTAATAATTTTCGTAATCCCACACGAGCAAGCCCCCTGCGATTCAGAATGTCTTCGTTCTACGAATTCTGAACTACGAAATCTAAAGAAATATTTATTTCCAGGACCTTCAAAAATTTATTGACGACTCACCAGACGGTGTGATTTACTTCAGTATGGGATCTAATTTACGTAGCTCGAATTTCAAAAACACAACCATGGAAGCTTTCCTCGAATCCTTCTCCAAATTGAAACAGAGAGTTCTGTGGAAGTGGGAGACAGACTCGTTACCGGGACAGCCGAGCAACGTGAAGTTGGGCAAATGGCTGCCACAGTCCGACATTTTAGGTGAGCTGACTTGCACAGTCGCATACAACAAGTCATATAATTGACTTGTTGGGTCAGAATAGAAATTGATATACGCCTGCTGACAAACATTATTCTGCAGTGCATATTTATAATAATAATAATAATTATAATAATAATAAGTTCTAGGTTATTAATGAAAGTTAGTGTTAAATTCCAAATTTTGTGCTTTAAATTATTTAGTTTTCAGTTCTCACTCTGGTTTTTAATTTATAATTCTGTGTTATAATTTTTTCCCCTTTTTCTGTCTCCTTAACAGCATTTTGATCCCAAATACGAAACAGTTCCTTGTTCCTTCCAAACACTGGTCTGTCTTTTCGCTCATTTTCTCATTTACATTTGATCTTAAATGCAGGGGTACTTAATTTCGCAGTTCCATGACCTTGTCACAAGTTATTAGCTTCCTGAATTATATTTGCTCCTTCACGTTCCACCACATATTCTTCATCAACTGCATCCCGTCAAGTTTGTTTTCTTGTGCATTTCAAGAATTGTTGTGGTTTGTTCTCTCCCTCCCTACGCAGAAGATACTTCATCATCACCACCACCACCACAACCCCGTGTCCTTCTCATCCACCAGGGTTTCCTCGTTTCAAACATTAGTCATGCTATGGCGATTATTTCGTTTATTATGAAGCAAGTGGTAGACAACTGTTTTCAGCCCGGAATATTTCCGTTCCGCGGATACAATTATCGACCTCTTGTCGCTCACTATCTTAACAGAATCTGTCTTTGCATTTTGTTTAATTATACGGCACATTCTCCTTATTTCTATCTGTCCTGCCTTTCGCCATACCTACCCAGTCAAACTGGGCAGTTCTACTTTCAGCCTCCCTGCTCAACTCTACACTTCTACACTTCCGTTTTCCAACTTCCATTTTATAACATTTTCTCACTGTTTCCTCCTTCCAGGTATGCTTGACCTCAGTCCAACGTCTGGAAAGAACTTAGTATTTTCACTGTCCTGCTTTGTGTACCAAGTTCGCTGTCACTTGCTCTGTTGGCCATTCTGCCATGAATCCTTAATATTTTCTTGCGCAGTCTCCACTCTATCTTATCCGCTAGTTCCACCCCCACCCCACCTACTACCTAAATTTCCACCCCAAATAACAATTTCGATTCACATATCATTTCACATTTTTGCTCTAGCATGCCTATTTTCATTTCAGGCCTTCTGTTCAACCATCTACCAATCGCTCCTAGAGTCTTATGCCCAGTCGCTTTTATCCTTGTTTTCTGCTTTCTCTACTTACCCCTTTCCAATTTTACACCCTAAGACACAATTTCCCTTAGGATTCCAGCTTTTGCCACTTCTCTATTCTTCATTCGTTTTAAAATCCCCTACGTTTATTATATACCATCACATTTGTTTTCTCGAGATTACTACATTTTTGGGTTTCATTCTTGCACAATTTAGCACTTTGTTTTACGCCCTTTTGTAAGCTATTTCTCGTAAAAGAACCTTCTTCTAAGCCATTCGCATACAATAACCCCTGTATCGTTACATCACCAACTAAGGGTGAGTATCTGCTTCTTTTCAATACGAAATTCTGAACTAACATGGGCTCAGACTGCAGCCTTGTCTAACTCCAATTTCTTGTGGTATCGGTTCCGACAGAATATGGCACACGATATATGCCATATAATACTTTGTCCATGTATATCCTTTTATCCCATTCCTTAAATGTCATTAGGAAAGCCGTAGCAGTAACTGGGTTGTCACATCAGAATCATACTGGGTAGTTTGGAACAAATACTGGATTGGTGCACTGTTATAAAATCTGTTACTTGTTTTAGCGCATCCTAATGTGCGACTGTTCATTACACATGGCGGGTTGCTGAGTACCCAGGAGGCAGTTCACCGTGGTGTACCTCTTGTCGGGATCCCCATATATGGGGACCAGCGTGTAAACTTGGCCAGAATAGTCTTTTCCGGCATAGGGATACGGTTGGACTACGAAAATATCACAACGGAATCTGTTACGTGGGCATTGAATGAAGTGCTGAATAATCAGAGGTAAGGAATTTATGAATGTGATAAACTGAAAGTCTGAAATTCTGAAATATATTATTGGCGACTCTGCCAATATAATTCGAATTCTTTTGATTCAGAGTAAATTTTACGCTTACAGTTATCACCAAACACTTTAATTTGATGGAACAAGAATTTTAAAAATAAACAAATTGTGCCTTGTTTATTTCTAATGGCACTTACAATAATAAATTTTTGTTATGTGTCAGCCTTACTTTTGACAGTAATGCAATATATATATATATATATATATATATATATATTCCACTCTTATTTAATATAGGAACTAGGGCTGAAGCTAAAAGCATCTGATATTATATTATAGTTAAAATAACAAAAGTTAAAATCCTAATAATATCCAGCACTCAACAAAGCCCTATACTGTATAATGTCACAGTTACCGTGAAAATGTACAACGCCTGTCCCGTATCTACCGGGACCAGCCACTCACACCAATGGAGCAGGCCGTGTACTGGACGGAGTACGTGATCCGACACAAGGGAGCACCTCACTTGCGTTCAGCTATTTTGGACCTGGCCTGGTACCAGTACTTGCTCCTAGACGTCATCGCTGTGCTGGCGCTAGTGGCAGTCAGCCTTCTGGTGGCGATGTACTGCGTGTCCAAAGCAGTTATCAGAGCATTGATTGCAACTGTGCCACGAATGAGAAAAAGTGTCGTAAAGAAGAATGAATGAAAAGCAGCTGCTTGGTTGGTAATTTTACCTTACATGAGTGTGAAAAGCGATAAGATAATTCGCAGTGGATTTAACATTAACAATTTCCTTAGGACAATTTGTTCTCAAAACCAATTTCGAGTGTGTTCTTTCCGTTTTTATTTCATGGAATATCCTTTGAATTAAATGTATACGTAATATTTAAATTCTTTCTTGTTTTGCTCTAATTATCCCAGTTAGGACAGTTTGTGGCTGGTCGTTGTCGACGTTGCGGAAGAACCTACTCGTACTTCATTTTCATAATAAGAATTTGTAAAGTGGAAGAACTCTAAGACGTTTTGCGGTAAATGGTCGCGAAAAAAAGAAGAGTTAAACTGAAATGTCCGTATAAACTTACCAGAAAGTATCCTTTAATAACCCAAGGAAATCTCCGCCACTGATGTCTAATGTCTCACAAAGACAATGTCTTTCTATTTCACAGTTCATTTATTGTTCATGTTCTTAGATTAACAAATTATTGCCCTTTCAGCAAGAATTTTGTTACATTGTTACCCCTCGATTCTTCTAACTTTGCATCATCATACATTACCGAGGCACAGGAAATTTTGAATTATTGTGTACCTTGATTTTTTTGCTGTTATTTGGTATAAGTACAATCACCTACGACATTTCGATGTTAATCGACAGAACACTAGCTAACTAACCCACTAAAAATTAACTCTTTGGTGAACAGCCAGTCTTGAGAGGACACTTGTTCTTCACATTGTGGAGTAAATCCCTGCGTTCTATGGACCTGAAAAATCATTTCCGTGCTCACAACTGCACGCCACGTGCCCATACCCTGCACCATATTCAATCAAGTCATATAAATTACCGTCAAACACAACTGTTTTATTATAATTTACTACTTCAGGGCTACATGTTTCGACTCCTTAGAGTCATCATCAGGCCCTCTAATGAACCGACACAAGACTATCTAATACTTAGTGCACTCTGGGATCTCGTAGCTCTTACAATGGTTGGTGTAATAGTGGTGTAAGTACAGACAAACCTACAAATTATAGTGTGCTATTATAGTATATGTGGCTACCTATGGTTACAATGCTACAAATCTATAAGACTACAAGATATTTAGTGGTCGTTCCGGTTGTCGTGTACCTTAGTTATACATAGCAGGAGGCTGCGTTGGGGGTAAATGTTATAGTATAAGTTAGCATTTAGCAAGTATGGGTACTTGTATTGGGGTAATTATTAGTAGTGTATTACAGTAAATTATTTAAATGTGACCGGCTACCGACGTTAAAGTAGCACGGGATTATTCCTTGGTTATCAAAAGCATTACTGCCTCTAGTCTCTTCCGCAGAAATAGTGATGTGTATATGTCACGATGGGGAGGTGAGCTCGTACCATACATTTTATGATGTGCAGTGTTCTGATAGATGCTTGTGTATCGTGCAGGCGAGCCGCTTTTTGTCACCTTCTGTAACGATATAACTGTTGAGCAATACTGAGTATATGGTAACATTTATGTGGACTAATGTAAGGTTTTAGGTGCTTCTTACTTACGGGAAACCAGTAGCGTTGGGAATTGTATATAGTGGTGACTGTCCGTTGGGTTGGGTTGCAGTGGCAGCGTGCTAATTTCCTGTAGGGGGTGGACGAACTTCGGGTGATGTTTCTGTCGCGCGGTCACTTTTCGTGTGGGTACAAATGGAGACCTTTTTAACCTTTAGGCGCCGGAATTTTCGTTTAAATTTTAGCACATTCTGTATTTAAAATGTGAATAATACAGGAACCAAAAAAGGTAGCATTATGAAATAAAAGGCATTT
>Ga0099364_10009530_pt1 | contig 13460 bp, 8 predicted proteins | sample TergutTh196P3_FD_73070 | JGI IMG/M metagenome (GOLD analysis project Ga0099364, IMG submission 73070) | Microcerotermes parvus P3 segment gut microbial communities from Pointe-Noire, Republic of the Congo - Th196 P3 | ecosystem: Host-associated > Arthropoda: Insects > Digestive system > Gut ...
AGCCGTTAAGGAGCCTGAACGGAAAAAGGTTCTTGTATATGAACGCCGTCTTGTCTATGCGAAATCCATAAGATGGACTTTGGATAATCTGGGTGTTCCGTGTACAATTGTTTCGAACCCGGATGATTTTAGAAGTGTATTGGGTAAGGATGAATGGTTCTTTATCTTTTCCGGTTATGGTCTATACAGGGAAATAAAAAATATAATGGACAATACTATTTTCCCGGGGAATGAAGTACCGCCGCTTGCACTTATGGTGGAATGGGGAACAGAAGCTTTTATTCCCAATGTACGTTTTGTATCGCTTCCAATACAGTCACTATCTATTGCCAATACATTAAACGGCAAGACAGGAAAACTGGATTATTTTGAAAACTGCACAAATGGAAGCAATGTCCGTTTTACAATTCCCAATGCAAAAATTTTAATTGTAGATGACATAGCTACCAATCTGAAGGTGGCCGAAGGTCTTCTTGCGCCATACGAAGCAAAGATCAAAACATGTTTAAGCGGAGAGCGTGCAATAGAAATGCATAAAGAAGAAAAGTTCGATCTGATTTTTATGGATCACATGATGCCAGAAATGGATGGTATCGAAGCCGCTGCTATTATTAGAGAGTGGGAAAAAGACGGGGGCGTTGCGGGGGAATCTCCACCCATCCCTATCATAGCACTAACGGCTAATGCCATTTCGGGCATGAGGGAAATGTTTCTGGAAAAGGGGTTTAACGATTATCTGACAAAACCCATTGATGTGTCCAGACTGGATGAAATTCTATGCCATTGGATACCGGATGAAAAGAAAGAAAAAGCAAAGACCCATGAAAAGAAGCTGATATTGATGGCGGATGAAAACATGGCTAACCTAAAACAGATAAAAAATATCCTTGGTGAATCCTATACAATTGCTACATCCCCTTCAATAGAAAAAATGCAAAAGCTCCTTCAAAACAACAACCCCGATCTAATTCTCATGTCATCTGTATTGTATATTTCATCACCCATGCTCCTTGAAAAATGGTCAGAAATAATCAGGGTCATAGATGGTCCTTATGAAGCAGATGAGCTTAAATTAAGTATAAAAAAATTTTTGGAAAAGAAGGAAAAAATAAATAATTAATTCCTCTTCCATTTTACCAAATTAATGATATAATAAAAAATGATTAAAATCCCGCTATTAACAAAAAAAATAATAGCTCCCCTAATTGTATCTATCTGCCTCATTATTACATTTCTTGTTTATATGTTTTATCTGGTTAATTTAGAGCTTCCGTTTTTTATCAGAACTCTAATAATGATTTTTTTTATTGCAATGAGTGCAGTAGTAATTTTAGTTTTAATAGAAAGGATAAGGGAAATTAATAAAGGAGAAGAAGATGATCTTGGTAAATACTGATTTTATTTCGGGAAAAGAACTGGAAACGATTTCCCTTGTAAAGGGGAGTACTATTCAATCCAGGCATTTGGGCAAGGATATTACCCAGGCATTTAAGTCAATGGTCGGCGGTGAATTAAAGGTATATACAGATATGATGAATGAAGCAAGGGCATTGGCAACAAAGAGAATGACAGAAGAAGCGGAAAGCCTTGGAGCGGACGGCATTATAAATATCCGCTATGCTTCATCTGCAATATTGCAGACCGCGGCGGAAATAATTGCTTATGGAACGGCGGTAAAGTTTAAATAGCTAATGGATTATTACTGCATAGTAATCGGCGGCGGCCATGCGGGCATAGAAGCTTCCCTGGCCATTTGCCGTCTGGGATTTAACTGCCTGCTTATTACACAAAACCCCGACACAATTGGAGCCCTCTCTTGCAATCCGGCAATGGGGGGACTTTCCAAGGGAAACATAATACGCGAAGTTGATGCCCTTGGAGGAGAGATGGCAAAGCTCTGCGATAGGAGCATGATTCAATACAGGGTCTTAAACCGTTCAAGAGGTCCGGCTGTTCAGGCTCCAAGGATTCAGGCGGACAAAAAAATTTATCAATCAGAGGCAAGGAAGTGCCTTGAAGCCCAAAAGGGACTGACAATTTTTATGGACACGGTTGTCGATCTTATTACGACTAACGAAAATACGAAAGGCGAAAAATTAAAGGTGTCCGGTGTAATTACTGCAAGGGGGCATAAGATTTATTCCAGCACTGTGATTCTTGCAGCCGGCACATTCATGGAAGGAAAAATATTTATCGGTGAATATGATGCTCCACAGGGAAGGCTGGGAGAGGAAGCCGCTATTGGCCTTGGAGCTAGTCTTCGCAGAATGGGTTTTCCAATGGGGAGATTAAAAACCGGAACACCTGCACGCATTGCAGGAGACTCCATAGATTATGATGCAATGGAAAAACAAGATGGTGAAACTCCCGCTCCATTTTCATTTAGCACGGATCCGGAAAAATGGGAAAGCGGCCTGCCTCTTCTTCCATGCTGGATTACCTATACCTGTGCTGCCACCCATGAAATTGTAAAAAAGAATATTCATCGCTCTCCAATGTATTCGGGGAAAATAAAGGGAACGGGTGCACGTTACTGTCCCTCCATAGAAGACAAGGTTATGCGTTTTCCTGAAAGGGACAGGCATCATGTTTTTGTTGAACCGGAAGGAATCTACACTAAAGAAATTTATCTTAACGGTTTATCAACTTCCCTTCCGGAAGATGTTCAGCAGGAATACATACACAGCATTAAGGGGCTGGAAAATGCTGTAATTATACGGCCCGGTTATGCTGTTGATTATGATTATATTGATCCACTGGATCTCTACCCCAGTCTTGAAAGCAAGCGCCTTTCCGGTTTCTTCAGTGCAGGCCAGACCAACGGAAGTTCCGGCTATGAGGAGGCTGCTGCACAGGGTTTAATTGCCGGCATTAATGCTGTTCAAAAAATGCGAGGAGAACCGCCCTTTATTCTTGGCAGGGCGGATGCATATACCGGAGTGTTGATCGATGACCTTACCACCCTTGGCACAAAGGAACCATACCGTATGTTTACAAGCAGGGCGGAACATAGGCTGGTATTAAGACATGACAGTGCAGATTCCAGACTAACCCCAAGGGCAAGGGAGCTTGGCCTCATTAACGAGGAATACTGGGAAAGATTCAATAAAAAAGTACAGGGACTGGAAGCAATACAGGAGCTGTTAAAGACAAGAAAGATTTCCATGGAAAATTTTTCTTCAGCTCTGAAAGAAAAAAACATTTTACCGGAATTTTCTCATTGGCCATTTGAATGGCTGGAAAGGGTTTATCTTGATAATAAATATGCTGGTTATATAGAAAAGGAAAAAAGAGCAGCAGCAAAACTTGCCAAAATGGATGCGGTTAAAATCCCAGCCGGAATAGACTACGCTTTAATTACAGGACTTTCTGCGGAGGCAAAAGAAAAACTACTCAAGGTTCAACCCTTAACCATAGGGCAGGCTGCACGCATACCGGGGATAAGGCAGGGAGATATAGCTCTCTTAATGATTCTTTCAAAAAATAAGGGACAAAACCATAATATAATACAATGAACTTGATGAATTAAAAATTTATGATATAATGAATGCATGTCAGATAAGATACCGGTTATTCTCTTACAGAAGGGTATTGATTCGGGTGATTCCTATATAAAAATCTGCAATCAAGAAAACGCACCTGTCATTTGTATGAACAAGGACACGGGTGTAAAGAAGCGGATGCCATTCAAGGTTATGTTTGAGCACAATAGCCGGTTCTGGCTTCAAAACAAGACATGGGAATACTACATAGAAATACATGAGCACGAAAAAATTTTAGAACTGGTTGCCGAAGAGGATGAGGAATATAAGATCCCTGAGCAAGACCCCAATGAAGAAATTTCTCCGGATGATATAATCAAGGGTTTTGGACAGGACTATGAAACAATTGCTGCGGTGGCAGAACCTGAACGCATTCTGCTTATAACAGACGGCAATGATAGACTGGAAAAGCTCATCGAAAAAAAACCCAGGGATGAAGATGAAATAACCGAAGCCCTTGTGGACACGGTACAGATTACCATGCTTCATAACCATGCATCCCTGATGAATGCAATGAGCCTTTCCAACGAAGAGGCAAAGAAGCAGACACAGGGACTGGTGGAATCTACAAGGCAGTTTGTAAAAACATCTTCCCAGCTTTTATCAGCAAATATTTTTAATGACGACTTAATGAAGACCCTTGTGTCAAAATCCAACGGAACAATTATTCAGCATATGATCAGGGTATATCTTAACGGACTTGCATTCCTTTCCTACTATAATAAAACAGTATCCAGTTCGAGCATGATAAATAAACTACGGGCTTCATTTTCTACAAGGTATAGAAAATTTTATGAAACTCTTTTACCCAACTTGGAGCCGGACGATATTTCACTGGAAAGGGTTTTCCTTGGAGGAATGCGCGCAATTCCGGATGAGGATTTTTACAACTGGGCGGCAGGATTTTTAATGCACGATCTGGGCAAGGCCGCTGCAGTGGAATACCATGAAGGGGAAGATGCGTATAACAGAGACATTGTTATAGAACATGTAAAGCTCGGCTATGATTCAATTATTAATAAAACAAATTACCCAAGGGAAGTCGGGCTTATAGCAGGTTACCATCATGAGTATTACGGTAGTCCCGGAGGCTATGGTTATTATAGAACTTATTTAGAACAGGTAAAAAAGAACAACCCCAAAAGTGTCCAGAATTACTGCATTGCCCTTGAGCTTGAACCGGTTATTGAATGTGAGGCTCTGGCATTTTTTCCTGCCAAGGTTCTGGAAATTATTGATGTTTTTGACAGTGTTACGGATCCAAGCCGCAAATACAGAAAGGCAATGACTACAAAGGAAGCACTTGAAATGATGCTTAAGGAATTCATCATTAAAGAGCAGAAAATAGATTTAATTCTCTTTGATATTTTCGCAAAGTTTGTAAGTGAAATGACTTTACATCAATAGTGACTTTACATTAAATCACTAAAAAGATACATTGATTCTATCATGGAAAAGACCAGAAAAATTTCATTGACAGGCATAAAACCCACAGGAGATATACATGTGGGAAATTATTTTGGCGCAATAAAACCGGCACTGGAACTTGCAAAAAATTATGATGCAAGGTATTTTGTCGCAGATTTCCATGCGCTTAACAGCATGAAAGATCCCGGTGAATTAAACAACTGCATCCGTTCCGTTGCGGCATGCTGGCTTGCAGCAGGGCTGGATCCGGACAAGGTTATTTTTTACCGCCAAAGCGCCATTCCCGAAGTCTTTGAGCTTACCGCCATGCTCATGGCATTCTGTTCCAAAGGACTCATGAACAGGGCTCATGCCTACAAGGCTGCGGTTCAGGAGAACAACGAAAAGGGAGATGATCCGGATGCCGGTATAAATATGGGGCTTTTCACCTATCCCGTTTTAATGGCAGCGGACATTATTCTTTTTGATTCCGATATAGTGCCGGTGGGAATGGATCAGGTACAGCACATAGAAATGGCTCAGGATATTGCCCAGTCGGTAAATGCAAATTATAAAGAGAAAATACTAAAAATTCCCCAGGCCTTTATTAAAGAAGAAGTGGCTGTAATTCCCGGTCTTGACGGAAGGAAGATGAGCAAGAGCTACAATAATGTAATTCCCATCTTTACCAATGAAAAGGATCTGAGGAAAACCATAATGCGTATTGTTACAAATTCCCAGGGAGTTGATGAACCTAAGGATCCGGAAACAAGCCAGATTTTTTCCCTCTATAAATACTTTGCAAACGAAGAGGAACAGAATGTTCTAGCCGGCCGTTACAGAGCCGGAGGCATGGGCTGGGGAGAGGCAAAAGAGGAACTGTTCAGGGCAATAAATAGGGAACTCTCTCCCCTTCGGGAACGTTACAATGCAATTATGGCCGACCCTGCCGCTCTGGACGCCACACTTGCAAGAGGGGCAGAGAAAGCAAGACCCATAGCCGCAGCCACTCTAAAGAGATTCAGAAAGGCCGCGGGTATAGATTAATCAGTCAGGTAATTTTTTACATTCCTGAACGATATATCCCTTACCATTCCTGAAAGCAGATCAAAGTCGTTGGGGATCTCTCCATCCTCCGCCCATGTACCAAGAATATTGCAAAGAATACGCCTAAAATATTCATGACGCGGATAGGAAAGGAAACTCCTTGAATCGGTAAGCATTCCGATAAAACGTGAAAGAAGCCCGACATTGCCAAGAATTTTCATCTGTTCTTCCATTCCATCCTTATGATCCAGATGCCACCAAGAAGATCCAAGCTGCATCTTCCCGGGGCTTCCTCCCTGAAAGCAGCCCATAATGGTTGCCATTGGATAAAAATCATAAAGGTTTAAACTGTAAAGAATTGTTTTTGGCAGCTTGTTTTGCTGTTCCAGAAGATCAAGAAAAGAGGAAAGCCTTGCGGCAATAGGGTGATCATGGACGGCATCGTAGCCCGTATCGGGACCGAGGGTTTTAAACATTTTGGTGTTATTGTTTCTGATTGCCGCAACATGTATCTGCATTGCCCAGTCCTTTTCCGCATAACAGGCTGCAAGGAAGGAAAGGATAAAGGTCTTATAGGAATCCATTTCCCTTTTATCGGCTTTTCCGCCATTAAGCACTTTAACGAAGGTTTCCCCGGCTTCCCTTTCCCATACAGAACCTGTACTGCCGTCAGCCGCTGCTTCAAAAGGAATGTATTCAAGGCCGTGGTCGGAAGCCCTGCAGCCATGCTTATCAAAAAAATCCACCCTGCTTTTAAGAACATCCAGTAAATCTGTAAAATTGGCAATCTTCCTTTCTGCGGATTTTCCGAGGATGGAAATATATTCTGCATAGCCATCCTTGTCTATATTAATTGCCTTGTCGGGCCGGAAGGAAGGCATAACGGCGGTTTTTATTTTTTTTGCTTCGGCTATTTCCTTATGCCATTCAAGATTATCGGAGGGATCGTCCGTTGTTCCTACGGCATAAACATTGAATTTATTAAAGATACCGTAAACCGAAAGGGAGGGATCCTTTTCCAGCTTTTCATTTGCCGCCTTCCAGATTGCAGGAGCGGATTCTGTATTTAGGGGCTCATGAATATCAAAGTAGCGCTGAAGCTCCAGATGTGTCCAGTGGTAGAGGGGATTCCCGATCATCTTTGGAACTGTTTCCGCCCAGGCAAGAAATTTTTGGTATGGGTCGGCTCCTGCTCCCGTAACAATTTCCTCCGGCACACCGTTGGCCCTCATCATGCGCCATTTATAATGATCTCCGTAGCCGCCCTCCCCCAGCCACACTTGTGAGAGATCCTTAAAACGGCGGTTTTCGGCAATCTCTTTTGGGATTAGATGGCAATGATAATCAAAAATAGGCTCCAAAGCTGCGGCTTCGTGGTAAAGCTTCATTGATGTTTTATTGTTCAATAAAAAGTCGTTGTCCATAAATTTTTTCATAAATACTCCTTAAAGTTTTCTGCAGAAAGCATCTAGTCTGTCTATAGCTATTTTAATGTTTTCCAGTGAATTTGCATAGGAAAAACGAATGAAGCCTTCACCGAATTTCCCAAAAGCCGTACCCCAGGCGGCGGCAACACCGGCTTCTTCCAGAAGCCTATTTGCGAATTCCTTCGAGCTTAGGCCGAATGATGAAATATTTGGAAATACATAGAAAGCTCCTTCCGGCATGGCACAGCTTATTCCTTTCAAATTATTGAGGGCATTAACCAGATAATTACGCCTTTCCTTAAATGCAGCACACATTTCTTCCACTGCATTTTGGGGTCCCTTTAATGCTTCGATTGCAGCCCATTGGGTCATGGTGGCGGAACAGGAAGCGGAATTTACCATGAGCATGGAAATATGGGAAGCCAAATCCCTGTTCATAATGCCGTATCCCAGCCTCCAGCCTGTCATTGCATATGTTTTGGAAAAACCGTCCAGAATAATTGTCCAGTCCTTCATGCCGGGAAGGGATGCAATTGACAAAGGCTGTTCTGCAAAAATGATCCTATCATAAATCTCATCAGAAAGAATGTAGATCCCCCTGTCTCTGACAAGTTCGGCAATGGAAAGAATGTCTTCCCTGTTAAACATTCCGCCGGTTGGGTTTCCGGGATTGTTAATAATGATCATCTTTGTTTTGCTGTTTATGCTTTTTTGAAGTTCATCAATATCCAGGCGGAAATTGTTTTTTTCAAGCAGGGGCATGGATACAGCTTTCCCGCCGGCAAAATTAATTACAGATTCATAAATCGGAAAACCGGGATCGGGGAATATTACCTCATCTCCCTCTTCTATAAGAGCCAGCATAGAAAAAAACATAATGGGTTTGCCGCCCGGTGTTACAACTATCTCGTCAATATTGGTTTTTACTTTTTTATAGGATTCACTATACTCTGCTATTGCCTCTCTTAATGGGATAATTCCGGGAGTTGGACCATATCCGGTTTTCCCCTCATTCATGGCATTATATGCGGCATCTATTATATTCTTAGGAGTTTTAAAGTCCGGCTGTCCTATTTCAAGGTGAATAATGTTTTTCCCTTCCGCTTCCAGCTCATTGGCTCTGGCTAAAATCTGAAAAGCAGATTCCGTATGCAATAGATTCATTCTTTGTGCAATATTGTTTTTCATAATCAGCTTCCTTACCTGCTTTCTTGCAGATATTTTCTAAGTATTTTAATGACCTCATCAAAATCCAGCGGTTTGGCAATATGTCCATCCATGCCGGCTTCCAGGCATCTTTCTATGTCTTCCCTGAAGACATTGGCGGTCATCGCAAAAATAGGGATGTCTTCTGCACCGGATTGTCCGGAAGAACGAATCTTCCTTGTTGCATTATAACCATCCATTTCAGGCATTTGAAGATCCATAAAAATCATGCTGTATTTTTCCGGATTGGCAAGAAACATTTCTACTGCAATGGCTCCATTTTCTGCACAATCAATTTCCAATCCGGTCGGCTCCAATAGTGCAAGGACGATTTCCCTGTTAATTTCCACATCTTCTGCAAGTAAAATACTACAGTCCTTGAAGTTGAATGTATCGTTTCCGTCAAGGTTTTCCATATCTTCTTCATCCTGTAAAATTAAGCATTCATTAATACAGTCAATTATGGAAGTTTTAAATAATGGCTTGGGAATGAATCTTGAAACACCAGCCCCTTCCGCTTCATTTTTAATTTGATCCCAGTCATGTGAAGAAATCATTATGACAATGGAATTATTTACTCCCATTTCTTTTATTATCCTTGTAAATTCTATGCCATTCATTTCAGGCATTTCCCAGTCTACAAAATAAATATTATAAGGCTCTTTTTTTGCAGCCAATGAGAGAGCCTCCAGCCCGTCATTTGCCGTGTCACAGTAAATTCCCATTACTTCGGCAGTATCCCTAAAGAAGGATAAAATGAAGGGATCGTCATCTATTGCAAGTATGCGTACAGACTCCGGTTTCAGATCCATGGATGCAAGCCTTCTTTGCACGGTACGTCCCCTTGCAAGGTTTACCGTAAAAAAGAATGTGGAACCTTTTCCAGGGGTGGACTCTATCCAAATTGTTCCGTCCATCATCTCTACTATATTTTTGCAAATAACAAGACCTAAACCTGTTCCTCCGTATTTCCTAGTTGTGCTTGTTTCAGCCTGTTCAAAGGCAAAAAACAACCTGTCCATTTGTTCTTCACTTATGCCTATGCCTGTATCACTTACGCTTATTAAAAGCGTACAGATCCCGTTTTTTTCGGATTCCAGTTTTGCCTCAAGATGAATGGATCCGCCTTCTCCGGTAAATTTTACCGCATTGGTAAGAAGGTTAGTAATTACCTGAGCCAGCCGCTGGTCGTCTCCTATTAGCATAACCGGAATTTTTTCATCTATGCGGACGCTCAGGCTCTGATCTTTTTCCTCTACACGGAAATTTATAACATCCACAACCCTTTGAAAGAGATTCTCAAAAACAAATTCTGCAACGGAGAGGCTGAATTTATTGGCCTCTATTTTTGACATGTCAAGGACATCATTAATAACGCCTAATAAGTGCTTGGATGCATCCTGTATCTTTTCTATGGCATAATCTTTTTTTTCTATATCCTTTGTACTAGCACCTATGGAAGACATCCCGATTATCGCATTCATCGGAGTTCTTATTTCATGGCTCATATTTGCAAGAAAATTACTTTTTGCATAACTTGCCTGTTCTGCTTTCTGCCTTGCTATTTCAATTTCGGTAACATCGCTTGTAGCAATAATTAAGCCGATTTTATTGCCTTCCTGATCATAATGAAAATTGGCGCTCCCCTTATAATAATGCCCGCTGCTCTCGCTGAAAAGAACATCCGCTTCCCTTCCCTCTAAAAGAGCCGTTATGGGACAAAACCTTGAGCCGTGGGGATAAATACTTATATCATGATAGGAATGGCCTACAACTTCGTCTCTGTTCTTCCCTGTAATTTTAAGGGCAGGATCGTTCATGTAAATAATTAAATGATCCATATCTATAATAGAAAGGGGATCCCTTACACTGTCAACAATACTGTCCGCCATTTCGTCAAAGGAGTTGGCTATGGTGCCAAACTCGTCTTTAATATCCGCTCTTAGGCGGAAATTACGCTCTCCGGAACGAAATCTGGAAATTCCGCCTATAAGGAGCTTAATGTTATCTGTAAGATAGGTAGAAAGCAAAAGAGCCATTAGAATTACTATTGCGAATAACACAAAGCTTGTGGAAATAAGTTGAAATGTATAGTTTCTCATATTGGTATTAATAGTATCAGTAAGGGTAATTCGCGTTGCTTCGGCAGGTGCAGTAAAGTCTTCTATTCCCGCCCCTATTGTAACCATGGCAAAACCCCTTCTATTGCCTTGAACCTCAGGAGAGTATCTGCCTGTATAATAGGGTATTGCTCCGGCTGTGGTGGGTTTATATAGACCGCTCCATAAAATATAAAAGGAGCCTGAACCTCCGTCCCTTGTAAGATCCATCCAGCCGGTACACTGGGGAGCATTGTTCAGGAAACGTCCGTCCAGCCCGACAAAACCGGCTCTGGTAAGCATTGCTGCTGGAGTTTTATCTCTGGACTGATAATCCAGTATGGGATTTCCGTCAGTGCCAATAACAGGATTCCCGTTTGAATCCCTTAAAATCCTTTCGCCAAATTGGGGAAGAATTTCCCTGTTATCTATGTTATCGGCAAGGAACTGTCCCCAGCTTGTTCCTTCCCCGTAAGGATTCCCGCTTAAATTATTCCATGAGGGATTTGCTTCCAGCCATTCCGCTCCCCCGCCGGTATACCAAAAATAAAAAGGAGTGTCAGGCGCAAGCATGGTATTCCCGTTCTCATCTCTGACAGGAATGGTTCTGAACCTTCCGCTTTCATACTCTTCACGCAGGAAGCCGCCGTTTATATAATCCCTTTCAAGAAGTATGGTTCCCTCCAGCCATGGGACCTGCGGTTCTCCTGTAATGGGGTTATACCCAACTATGGAATGATGCCTTGGATGACAAATGCTCCTGCTCTTATAATCCCAAATAAAAGCGTAATTTCCGTCAAAGGCATCGGGAAGTATGGTATAACGCTCATCCATGGGAGTAATATAATCAACAAATTCCATTATATGATCGTGGTTTAATGCCATTGTCACATAACCGATTATTTCTCCGTTCTCTCCCGCTACGGGAGTTGCCCAGCGCACTATGCCTTCAAAACGCTGTCCGACAGGATTCTCCATTCCCGCATATGCCTGGGCTCTTGCAATATCGAGAAACTCATTTTCGGGGAGCTGTGCAATATCTTGTAAAAGGCTGTAATTAGGATGAGTTGAGGGAACATTACTCCCAAGAACTCCGGGAGTGTACATTCCGATGTAATTTGTGCCTATATATGCGCCGATTACATCGGATACATAAATTTCACCCAATGCCAGACCTTGAAGCTCTTCAAAATAGGTTTCCGCCCTTACATAGGTATTTAATCTGTCAGAAACATCCAGCTTCTCCGGATTCATGGGATAATTTATTTTAACAGAATCCGGATTCACATACTTGAACACTTCTCTTCCGTTCAAATCTATAAATGTAATTTCATCATAGAGGGGAACTAAAACCTGGTATTCGGAAAAGAAATCCGGCGGCCTGTACCGGAAGCTGCTGCCATGAAGTTCATCATTGTTCTCCCTGTTAGACGATATTCCATCCACTGGTCCGCTGTACATAAAGGGATTAACTTCAACCCACCTCATTAGATCATCTGAGAGGGTCCATTCTCCCCTCTTTACAAGATAGCCAAGCCTTGTTTCAGAAAAATCCCTGTAAACGGAATCGGAAGGAATGAGTTTTGCTAATAAAAGAATGTCCTGATCCCTATGCCTAAGAAAATTGGCAATTTTCGAAGAAAGATCAGTTGTCATGCGCTCAAGATTAATTCTGGCCCTATCGTTTAGCGCATTAATGGAATCCCTAACGGCAATTTCTCTGAGAATATTGCCAAGAGAAATAATCTGGGTTAAAGCAATAATGGCAAGTAAAAGAATGGGTATTACCTTTACTACAAGAAAAATGAGGATTAGTTTCGGGCGAAGCTTCATGTTCAGTCTGTTTAACAGACGGCCTAAGCCCCATGAAGAATTTTTAATGTCTGAATCTTTATCCTGTATTATACTATTCAACCTTAAACTTTTGAACTTCTGTAATTAACCTGGCTGCAGCTTCACGGTTTTGATTTGTCAACTCGTTAATATGATTTACAGCTGTGTTAATCTGATCCACACCACTGGCCATTTCATTCATGCCGCCGGTAATCTCCTGGGTAGCTTTTTCCAGATTTTCCGTTTCACTCATTACTTCCCTAGCTCCCTCCAGCATTTCAAGCGAGCCGCTCTTTACAAGCTGGGTGGTATCGTTCAGACTGCTTATTGCACTGAAAATCTGCTTGCTGCCCTGCCCCTGTTCTTCCATTGCATTGCGGATATTTTCTTCCTGATCCGAAACTGTCCTTACACCAAAATCAATTGCTTCAAATCTTTTTAAAACATTATCCGTAGACTGGGTAATTTTATCAATTGAACTCTTTATCTTTTTTAGAACGGTACTGATTGTTTTGGATTGCTCGCTTGAACTTTCCGCCAGCTTCCTGATCTCCTCTGCTACCACCGCAAAGCCCCTGCCTGCATCTCCTGCATGAGCGGCTTCTATTGCGGCATTCATGGAAAGCAGGTTTGTCTGACTTGCAATATTTTCCATAACGGAGTTAATTTCCAGAAGTCCTTCAGACTCACGCGAAATTTCCTGTATGTCGGACGCTACATCCTGAAGCCCTGTTCGGCCAACATCCGATGCATCGGTAAGATTAACCACATTCTCCGTATTTTTTACAAGGGTCTGTGTAACCGATTGAATATTGGCAAGCATCTGCTCTATAGCCGAAGATGACTGTGAAACATTTGTTGTCTGTCTTTCCACGTGACCGTTCAACATATCAATATTT
>Ga0099364_10009531_pt1 | contig 13458 bp, 9 predicted proteins | sample TergutTh196P3_FD_73070 | JGI IMG/M metagenome (GOLD analysis project Ga0099364, IMG submission 73070) | Microcerotermes parvus P3 segment gut microbial communities from Pointe-Noire, Republic of the Congo - Th196 P3 | ecosystem: Host-associated > Arthropoda: Insects > Digestive system > Gut ...
TTTCAAGGTAAATCCTGAGTTTCTTCATGTGGCCATTCCTCCAGTACCGGCTTGACCTGTTCCAAGTCAATAATAACATCTGGTACCAGAAAACGAAATTAAATCAAAAAAACGTATCAAGACCTATTAGTGAGACGCTCGACAGTTCCGTAAGAGGCATTCACCATTCTGTGCATAATTTTTACAAGAACTGTATCAATTTCCCGTTCATAGATCGGTACCCCCTCCAACGCAAAAACCATAATTGGCAAATTATCCTCGGCACGTATGAGATCTACCCGCTTCCCATTAAGCTCTGCCGGAAAAGAAGAGTGAGCACCTAGTGATATTCGTAGACACAAACATATTTACCCGGTTGTTCGTGAAAGATGATTCCGGACAGCATGAACAGGCAAAGGCCTTGTTTATCCTGGCTCAATAGGCGACGGCCGGTTGATTCGTGCCCCCGCTCAGTGCAGACTCTTTGCGCAACCGCAGTTTCTTTATCTTGGCCGCCGACGTGTAATACAGCCGGCCAATTATTATGAACCCGTAAAATATATTAGGTGTTTTGCATGAATTTGCCCTATACTATACACTATATTATAATAATGGCGCGGTAATAATTCACGGCTATGACGTTATATCCAATTACGCGACAGGCGAGGGAGTGTATGACATGACAAAAACGGCGGATGAAAAAATTCTAACCGAGGTTGGCACAAATGAATGGCAGGTGGTCGTATTTCTGCTTGGTAATCAATATTTCGCTATAAATGTCGACAAAACCAGGGAAATCCTCCGCTGGCCGGGAGTGCGCGACGTGCCGCAGACCCATCCGGCTATGATGGGAATCACGACGATACGCGGCGAAGTCATTCCGCTGATTGACCTGCGCGTGTATCTCAACATTACGCCGGGAGCCGAAATTGAGAGCTCAAAACTCATAGTTGCCGAGTTTAACAAAATGAAGCTCGGTTTTATAGTGGACGGCGTGGACAGGATATACCGCATAAATTCCGACGAGCTGGACGCCTCGCTCACAGGCACGTTCCTGGGCGAAAATTCGCTGTACGTCATAAAGCGCGAGGGACGCAACATACTGCTGCTCGATTACGAACGCATCGTGCAGGTCGTAAACCCCGGGCTCGCGGATCAGTTCAAACTGGATCAAAGATCGGTGGCAAGCGTAACCGAAACCCTCGGAGACCCGAACGATTTCAAAATACTGGTTGCCGAGGACTCGCCGCTCATCCGCAAGCTTATACAGGATGTGCTGACGTCGGGCGGTTTCCACAATTTTGAAGTTGTCGGCCACGGCAAAGCCGCGTGGGATCGGCTGCAGGACGACGGAGATGAATTCGACATTCTTCTCACCGATATCGAAATGCCGAAACTGGACGGTCTCACGCTCACGCGCAGGATAAAAGAGGATCCAAAACTCTCCCATATACCGATCATCGTATTCTCCAGCGTTATGGCGGAGGACATAAAGCGCAAAGCGGCCAGCATAGGCGCCGAAGCGCAGATAACGAAACCGGAGATGACGCACCTGCTGGAAAAACTGGTGGAACTGCTGGCAAAGACGCCGAAGGCCGCTGCGAAGCTTGTTTCGTAAAGAAGCCGGGTGTCCGGGAATTTTCAACGGCGCCTGTCGTCTGCCATACTGGACTCACAGCATGGAGTTCGATATTGAGACGTGGGTGCCGTACAGGTGTGATTTTAAACCTATAAGCACCAACTCTCTTTTCAGTGACATCCTCGGCGACATTGCGGCGCTCGCAATGATGACGGAGAGCGAGTTGCTCTACATGTGGGACGACGAAGACTGCCCGGTGGGAACGCTTGTGCCCGAAAACCTAATGCGTCAGAGCGCAGGATCACAGGAACACAGGGGATTTGCCATCGTGTTCGCGTACTCGGAGCGGATGGAGCGGATTCTGTACAGCATGGAGGGTTCCGGCGACACATTCGTCGCCGGAATAACAAATTGCGGAATATGGCGGAGTTCCATATTTATCGACGAATGCAAGGTGCTCGTGGCGGCAAGCATCAACCCGTTGTTCGACCCGGAAGAGTTCCTGCATTCGCTGAAAACGGAACTCGACCGGAACAACAATTCCGGGAGGTGCATCCCTTACTTCGCGGAAAAATTCGGCTTCAGGCGCTTTGCCATACCTTACGAAACCGACAAGGTGACGGATATCCAGATATCCAACGTTCTGGCTGCCTTCGAGCTCGATGAAGTCAGGCGCTTCATTGGGATGCCAATGGAACTGTCGCTTGATAATTTTCGGGACGAATGGCGCGGCGACGACTGAAAAAACATGAAGGGCCGCGCGCAGGTATACACCGGGGATGGCAAGGGCAAAACGACGGCGGCTATAGGCCTTGCTGTTCGAGCGCTGGGGGCGGGTCTGAAAGTATACTTCGCGCAATTTCTCAAGAGCGGGAACTACAGCGAGAAGAACGTTCTGGAAAAGCTGGACAACCTGGTTTTCAGGCAGTACGGCAAAAACGGATTCATCACTCGCAAACCCTCCGATGAGGACAGGGCTATGGCCTCCATCGGCTTGGAGGAAGCAAAAAACGCGCTCGGCTGCGGCGCTTACGGCCTCGTTATACTGGACGAAATCAATGTTGCGTGCAGCCTCGGCTTGATAACGAAGGACGACGTGCTGTCACTGCTGCGGGAGCGGCACGATATGACGGAACTCGTGCTGACCGGAAGAAACGCCTCGCGGGAATTAATTGACGCGGCGGATCTTGTCACCGAAATGAGATGCGTTAAACACTACTATACTTCGGGAGTGCGGGCGCGGCGCGGTATCGAAAGCTGACGCGCCGCGCCGTGTTTTTTCCAAAATCAATACGCGATACGAGCATTTAGCCTGCCGGTAAATTCATAATGTGGTAGACTATTAATATAATGTCATTTTTTTGTAGGGCGAGGAGGCGGTATATTGATTCTCCCGAGACTGATAATAGCCGACGAACATCGACCCGGAAAGATTATGTCCGGTGTGTATATAGCAGGCGCGCTAAAGAATATGGGTTACAAACTGCGGTTATTTTTAGGAAATGTCGATGAAATATCGCTTCGTCTTCTGCAACTCATCTGCGCGCAGCCGGTAACGCTTCTTGATCCCACGCTCTGCGACGGGCGCGCGAATCTGAGATGGCTCTTCCAGCAAGCATCATCCCCCGATTGTCTCAATCTGGTCATCACAAACCTCGGCAGCAAATGGTCGGAGGATGCTCCGTTCATTATACGGAAGGAATGCGCTCTCCTTGCGGAATGGCTCGAATGCGACATCATACCGGTTCTATACGGCGACACCTCATCGACTCTGACGGCGCGAACACTCAAAGAAATTCTGACGGCGTTGAAAAAGGATGAGTACCCGGCCGTGCGTTCTGTGATATTCCGATCGGTTCTGAACGACCGAGAGTATGAGTTGATAGACAGGGAAGCCGGAAGACAATTTTCGACATTGTCGATAGGCGCCTTCCCGAAATCTATGGAAAAAGACGCCCCTATCATGCCCAACCTCTTTTTTGAAGAAGCGCAGCGTAAGATATTTCCGATAAAATCTGCTTACATGCAATTGTTGCAAATGGAACACAAGATAAACTGGCAGATATTCAACGCCATCGCGGGCTTGAGCGCAAACTGGCTGCCGCAGGCACGGCAATGCGAACCGATAACCGACAGCGGAAAGGTAAATATTGCCGTCGTCCGGCATGAGACGCTTATGCTGGGCGGAGACGGAACCGAACACATATTTCGCGCGCTGGGCTGTAATGTTGTGGAAGTGCCGCTCGAAGAAGCCATGATTCATAATGTTCCCATCCATGGCGTATATATCCCTCACGGAGCGGCGTATTTATCCATACCGAAGTTTTTCAGCAACGCTTATCTCAGAACTATGCTTCAACGCGCGTCGAGCGGATCATCTTTTATGCTCGCGGAGGGAGGTTCCGCCCTAATACTCGGACACAAGATAAATTTCCCGCGCGGACATCCGGACGGGGAAGAAGGGCGCGGCTTTGGAATACTGCCGTATAACAGCGTCTGCATATCGGGCTTGACCGGTATCCCGCAGAAATCCATCGCATTCCGTAAAAAGCTGAACCCGCTGCTCTCCGGTTCGCAGGAAGGGATGTGGGGATACACTTCTCCGAGCCTGTCGCTGCGCTCTATAACGCCCGACGATGAATGCTGGGAGACCAGGGAGAGCCATGTTGGCAAAAAAATCGGAACGGACGGCTGGTGCAAGGAAAGGATACTCGCGACATCGATGAGGATCGAGCCGTGGAGCGCGCCCGCCTCTTTTCGCCGCTGGCTGGAAGGGTAATAACCGAAATGAAAAAAATTCCGTTGTCAGAAATAAAAAAAGCCCGCGAGATGGGTGAGAAACTGTTGGCCGAGGCCGAACGCATGACGCCCGACCTCGTTGAGTGGCGAAGGTTTTTCCATCAATTCCCGGAGTTGGGACTCGACGAGCACATGACGTCCAATAAAATAGAGACTGTTTTATCCGCGATACCAGGCATGGAAGTCATCAAAGGTTTTGGCCTGCCGACATGCGTGATAGGAATAATCGGCGGCAATTTGCCCGGCGGAGCGCTTGCTATCCGCGTGGAGATTGACGCGGCCGAGGTTCAGGAAGAAACGGGCCTGCCGTTCTCATCATACCATGAGGGGATTTCGCACGTTCAGGGACACGACGCGCACATGGCGTCCACGCTGGGAACAGCGATGCTTCTGTCGGCGCACAGTGATTCTCTGACGCGCCCGATAGTTTTCATTTTCCAACCCGCCGACGAAGGTAAGGGCGGATCGAAATATCTTCTCGAAGCCGATATTCTTGAGCAATTCAACATAAAGCGGATGCTTTGCGTTCACTGGATACCATACCTGCCGTACGGACAGGTGTTTACGAACAAAGGCCATGTCACGGCTTTCACCAATAAACTGCACATCGGGCTCTCAGGGGAGGGCGGTCACGGATCGACGCCGCACTTGACCAACGACCCTCTTTATATGTCGGCTCTTATCCAGATATCCCTGCAATCAATACTGACCCGCGAGATCGACCCCCAAAAGACGGTGTTACTGTCATTCGGGCGCATAGAGGCGGCGGAAGCTTACAACGTAATAGCGAGAGAAGTAAATTTATGGGGCACCCTCCGCACCACCGACCGTGAAACGCACCGTTTCCTGCGGCGGCGATTGGAGGACGTGATCCGATCCTCCGCGCGCATAGGGCATATAGCCGCGTTCGTCGAATACACGCTCGATTACAGCCCGGTCGTAAACAATGACGAAATCGTATCGGAGATATTCAAAATCGGGACGGCATTGCTCGGTAATGACGGTATTTGTCCGCTCCAGGGGCCTATTCTGACGGGCGAGGATTTTTGTTATTTTTCGGAGCGCGTTCAATCCTGCATGATGTTTATCGGTACAGGGATGGAATACGGACTTTATCACGCAAGATACGACATACCTGAAAATCTGCTGCCTTTCGCCGCAGCGTGGGACGCTTATCTCGCGATATTCCTTAATTGACGTATTTTTTACCGCGAATCTGAAACTAAAACAGTTAGGGGCGACCGGGTACTATTGATTTAAAATTGGCGTGATACAACGATTGAGGAGCGATTCTGTTGAACAACAGACTGGATGACATGATTGTTCGAGGCTTTGAACAGGCCCCAAGCGAACCTTGCCTCTGGTGGCGGGGCGAATGGTGGTCCCGCGGGGCGCTTGAGGAAATGGTATCGGAATGTGAGAACAACCTTGCGAAAAGCGGATTCAGAGCCGGACACAAGCTGGGTTTGATCATGCCGAACAGCCCGCTTTTGCTTGCGAGTTGCATTGCAGCGTGGAAGCTTGGCGGTTCCGTGGCGCCGGTCAACCCTCATTCGAAATACCCTCGCCTGTCGGAATATCTCGGCGGCATTGGAGTTTTTGCCGCCGTGGTGGGTTCTGAAACAGGCGGCATCGCGGAGAAAATGGCGAAAGCCGGTATTCCCTCCGTAACAGCAAAACCGGGAGATTCCATCCCAGCGTTCGAGGGCCGGGATGAAGGTATATATACGGACTCAAACGTGGCGGCATTTTTCCACACAAGCGGAGCGGGAGGAATCGTCAAAGCGGCGCCGATAACTCACGGAAATATAATCACCCTCCTCTCGTCGATACTGGAAGCCATACCGAGCCTCAACGAGGACGATATCATTTTGAACGCCATTCCGAACTACCATTCGCTTGGCTTCGTGGTGGGAGGAATGCTGCCCCTGGCGGCGGGTATGCCTCAGGTGCTGGTCAGCTCCTTCACCCCTCCGAAAAATGCGCTGTACGCTATCCGAACCGCCGGGGTCACTATTATACCGGCCGTGCCGATAATGCTCTCCATACTGCTCGGGGGGGAAAGAAACGTGACTCCGATGTCTAAAGTAAAGCTTTTATTCTATGGGGGCGGCAGCCTCATGCCGGGAATCACCGAGCGCGCGAGGGAGATATTCGGCGTGACCCCGCTGCCGGGTTACGGACTGACCGAGGCGTCAAGCGTCCTTGCGGTGACGCCGTCGGAAGAAGCCATGAAACCCGGCACTTCCGGCAGAATACTGAGATGTTTCGACGCAAAGATACTCCGCGATGACGGAAGCGCTGCCGAATTCAACGCCGAAGGAAGACTTTGGATACGGGGGGACGCTGTGGCGGCGGGTTACCACGAACCTCCGGGCGTTTTTTCCGAAAGATTCCAGGACGGCTGGTTCGACACGCAGGACATCGTCCGGCTGGACGATGAAGGCTATATCACGATAGTATCACCGGCTCTCGACGTCATCACTTCCGCCGGCCTGACCTTCTACGCCGGTGAGATCGAGGCGATGTTCGAACGTCACCCGCAGGTTTCGCGAGCCGCCGTAATAGGAGTGCCGGGAGGCAAAAGAGGGGAAACGCCGCGGGCATACGTGGTTCTGAAAGAAGACGGCGCGGTAAAGCCGCGTGAACTTATAAGTTTCGGCCGCGCGCATTTGCCCAACTACAAGGCGCCGAGGTCGGTAAGAATCCTGCCTGAACTTCCGACAGACAACTTAGGCCGGGTGTTGAAGCATGAACTCAGGAACCTCTAAGGGTGATCATATACTTTTCATCTTCGACGAATCCCCCGAAGGAAAAGTGATCATAAATACGGATGATAACACGCTTCCATCGTCAGACGACTTCGAAATTTTCCGAAATATAATAAATGAACACGGATCCGTCGAGAAATCTGTGCCCGGAGATCTGTGGGCCAAGTTCAAAAGCGGTGAAGCTGTCCCCGCGCGATTAAATTTCACCGGCAGGCGCGAATTGCCCGGGATTTGCGGTTTTGAAATATTCCGGCGCTCCGGAACCGCCTATCAGATGATGAATTTTTCGCTGAAAAATAAATTTTGCGGCGTATGCGGGGAACGTATGCGCGACCACGAACAGGATCGCGCAAGATTTTGCTCATCCTGCGGTAATATTGTCTATCCGGCTCTTTCAAACGCGGTGATCGTCGCGGTGGAAAAGGATCGCCGAATACTGCTGGGACATAACGTAAATTTTCCGGCGGGACGATACAGCGTCCTCGCCGGCTTTGTCGAACCGGGCGAAACCCTTGAGGAAACCATACGCCGCGAAATTTTTGAGGAGTGCGGGATCAGTGTGAAAAATATCCGCTACTTCGGCAGCCAGCCGTGGCCATTCCCAAACTCGATGATGTTCGGATTCAACGCCGATTGGGAGAGCGGCGAACCCACGGCGGACGGAAGCGAACTCAGCGAAGTACGTTGGTTCTCGCCAAACGAACTGCCCGATATCCCGCCTTCCATCAGCATATCCCGCAGACTCATTGACGACTGGCTCGCCAGAGTCTCCCGTTAATATAAAAATATTATAAAAACCTCCCGGATAACAATCGGCGGGCGCGTAAAAGCCCGCAGACTTTATCAATATGCGATACGCGCATATTGATATGGAAAAAACCCAACGCTGCGCGTTGGACGCTATATACTGCCGCGTCTAACGCGGAAGGAATATGCGTATTCGTCATATTTTTTGCCAATATTTGCGTAAGGAGCCATTGATTATTTTTGACCTTACCATCAGTTCCGCGACAAAAAAACCAATTTGTTGTATATTTTCAGCATTCATAATACGAGGAGATGAAATTGACTTGGAAGCAAGCCACGAATTCGACTTTGAAATATGTACCTCGCGGATAAGACCAATAGCGGACTCTCTCATCAAAAAATTCGACGAGCTACATCATATTCCGCTTGACAGCGTTCTCTTTGTGGTAAATCATAAATACTCGGGAGCGAAGGACAAGATCGTGCTGGCGCGAACATCGCGAATCCCCGAGAAATGGCGGGATTTACTGTTTCAGCTTGGAACTTGTTCCTACACGCACATGATGGAATTTTACGGCAAGACCACAACGTGCCTGGACGAAAACCAGATGACGGCTCTTATATACAGAGAGCTGCGCAGAATTGGGCCGGAGGGAGAGATAATCGCCCCCGACACCCACGAATGGTGGCAGGTTTTAATGGGTTTGGGGAGGCATTGGTTTTATCCCGATATGTCGTGCCCGAACCTGCTCGATGAAAATATAAATTGGAAAACGCTGATGGGCAGCAATTACGAAGCGCCGGGTTAGGTCGAGCCCGACAGCGCCAAATTTGCCTCGTTAAGCGTCTGAGTGATTGCGAATTAGTATGAGTCAATATTGCAGGAGGGATGATGTTCCGTGAAAAACCATATTCGTGTTGCCGCAAATCGGTTTTATACATCCATGTTACTGTTGCCGCTGATAATTGCGGTTTTTATTTCCGCGCTTTCCGCGACAGCAACGGGCGCGGAAGAAAAATTCAGCGTCCTGGAATTTTCGCCTCAAGGGTTGGTAACCGGATCGGCGAATATACGCATTGATTTCTCTGCGCCGGTAATAACAAGCGCCGATATCGGAACCTCACCCCAAAGAACGGCAATGCCCGTGGTCTTCTCGCCGGCGATAGAGGGACAGGGCGTTTGGATTTCGCGCGGTACTTTCGTATACCAGCTGCGGGGCGGTTACCTGCCGGAAGCCACGGAGTTTACGGCGACCATTCCGGATGGGGTGAGGGATGCTTCGGGAACGCCGATTTCCGGGATTAGAACTTTCAATTTCAACACGGCGCCTCTTGAATTCCTCGGAATCAGACAGGTCGACTACAGGATGGACAGGGAAGTGCAGTACGAACTGAGTTTCAACGCGCCGGTGAACGTAAATCATTTTAGAAGTTTTATCAATGTAAGAGATCATCGAGGGGATCCGATTAATTTCGGCCTCGATAACACGCAATCCTCAAATTCGATAATTCTCCGGGTAATTCCCGGCGACGGCAGTCCCATTACCGTCGATATCGGCGCAGGTCTTACCTCCGCGAGAGGTCCTCTGCCTATGGAAGACCCGGTAAGCGTTACTGTCGACCGGGATCTTTCCCTGAGGATTACGGGTTCCTATGCTTCAAACTATTATTACGGTTCTCAAACCGGAATCGTGATACGCGCCACAACGGAAATCGACGCCATAAGGGCTTCTTCTTTCGTCGAAATCACACCCAAACACGATTTCACGATTAGCGCCCGCGGATCCGAATTTTTTATCGCCGGAGATTTCCCTCCAAGAGAATTGATAACGGTAAAGCTGAAATCGGGACTTCCGGCCATTTACGGCGCAGGACTCTCGGAGGATTGGGAGAGGTCGTTTATATTCCCGGATTACAGTCCGGCAATTGAATTCGCGGCTACGGGCCGATTCATCTCGCCGGCAAACGAAGAGTTATTAATTCCCTTCACCTCCGTGAATATGAGAAATCTGAATATCTCTGTCGGCAGGGTATACGACAACAATGTCGCTTTCGTAACGAAAGATGGATGGCCCTTCAATTTACGCAATGAAACTGAAATGATTTATGAAAGCGAATATGAAATTTCCTCTGAGCCGAATAAAAACTTCGACTTCTCCTTTGATCTGGGTAAAGTATTGAATGGGCGCACGGGCCTTTTTGTAATACAAGCCGATTCGCCCAACTATTGGCCAAGCGCGAGTCGAGTGATAAACGTGACTGATATAGCCGGGAGCGCCAAGATAGGCCCCGACAGCGCCCTCGTTTGGGCTAATTCAATATCGCAAGGCAAGCCTGCGGAGGGCGTTTCGGTGGATATTTATTCGATCAGCAATCAACTGATAGCCTCAGGCGTCACTGACGAACACGGCGTGGCCTTAGTAATAAGGGATTCCGACTGGGACGTCAATTTGCAGCCGAATACGGTCATACTGCAAAAAGACGGCGATGTTTCCGTACTCAGGCTGGAGGGCAATATCTGGCAAACCGGAAACGCCGAATACATCGGCGTCCCCTACAACAGGAGACAATACGTCGGGTTTATTTTCACGCCGCGCGGTATATTCCGCCCCGGCGAGGAAGCGCCCCTGCGCATGCTTGTGCGCAATGCCGACCTGTCGCCGGAAGCGCCTTTCCCCGTCCAGGTCAAGGTTTACAACTCGATGGGCCGCGAGTGGGCATCGTCCACCGTGATGACTTCGGAGTTTGGAATGGCGTCTGCCGGCGTTATTATCGGAGACGCCGGACCTACCGGCACATGGAGGGCGGAAGTCCTGATCCCCGGCGAAACGATCCCCTTAGCGACGGGAACCTTCTTGGTAGAGGATTTTGCGCCTCCCAAAATAGAGGTTACAGTATCGAGCGACCAGACCGAACTCCGTCGCAACGACTCCGTGACTCTCGACATTTTTGCCCAATATCTCTTCGGGGCGGCCGGTTCTGAACTGGCTTACGAAGTTGAAACCAGCTTCATTCCCCGGGAGTACACACATCCGAACCGGCCCGGCTACTCCTTCTTCTCCGACCACCGAGTCGAATCCGCGGCATCAAACAATATAGCGGCGAGCGGTACGCTGGCAAGGGATGGCACCGCGACGGCAACCTTACCTCCAATCACGAACCGGGCGAGATCCATATTGGACGCCGTCTTCACAGTTGGGGTGAGGGAGGACGGGGGGCGCTGGGTATACAAGAACCTCACCATGCCATATTATCCGAACGATATGATGCTTGGAATTAAATACTCTGCGGCGAACCTTTCTACAAACACAGCGATACCTTTCGCCTTCGCCGCTATTGATACGGAGGGCAATGCCGTCAACCCCGAGGGAGTGACGCTCTCCGCCGCAAGGGAAATAACGAGAAGCATAACGACGGCAGCGGGCGGCGGCAGACGTTCGGAACTCCGCACCGAAACAATACCTTTGGCGGGCTTTGATAAAAAACCGATATTTTTTGAAGACGGCGAAACGATTGTCGAATTATCATTCAGCAATCAAGGCAACTACATCGTATCTCTGGAGGACGCGGAAAACGAGACTTATGCCGCAGTCCGCTTCTTTGTCTACGACGCGGGTTGGGGATATGGCGGCGTTAGTGACGCGACTTTGCCGGAATCTCTTAACATCATACTCGACAAAGACATTTACACGGCGGGAGACACAGCTCGCGCCATTGTATCGGGCTCATTCGAAGGAACCGTTCTTTTCTCCGTCGAGACCGATAAGGTGTTGCATTACGATACATCCGCCAACAAAGGAAACAGCGTCGAATTTTCGTTCGACGTAACGCATGATATGACGCCTAACGCCTGGGTCACCGCTCACCTTGTGCGCGCCGCCGCGCCTGAGGATTCGTGGTCGGCGCACAGGGCTTTTGGAGCTGTGCCGATCTTCATTGATCGCAGTGATTTAAAACTTGATGTGGAAGTTACCGCGCCGGATGAGATCAAACCGGGAGAAATTAACATTTTCAGCGTCAGGCTGACGGATTCCGAAGGCAAGGGAACACCCGGTGAATTTTCCATGATGCTGGTCGACGAAGGCGCGCTCGGTCTGACAAACTTCCGAACGCCGAACTTTTTTGACAGCTACACGCAAAAACGCGCTCTTTCCTTGAACGCTTACGATATATACACGGAGCTTATGCCGCTTTATTTGCACGCGCCCCCTGTGCTCACCGCCGGCGGAGGCGACGACGATATAATGAGCGCGGCGCTGAGGGCGTCGATGGCGCCCGTTCGCGCCGACCGATTCAGAATACTGACTGTTGTGATGGATGTAAAGACCGACGAAAATGGGATGGCTGACGTGGTGATGGATGTGCCGGAATTTTCCGGACGCGCTCGCCTCATGACAGTGGCTTCGTCGAGGGGCGCTTTTGGCGCGTCGGAGCAATCGGCGCCGATAGCGCGCGACATCGTCGCGGATATTACGCTCCCAAGAGCCTTGGCTCCGGGCGATGTCTTCAGTTCTCAAATACAATTATTCAATCGAACCGACAGTTCAATTGACGCTTCAATCACTTTAAAGATTGACGGGCCTGTTTCAATTGTATCAGCCGCCGAAAAGCAGTTACCTGATGAATACGGCGCTGAAAAAACTTACGCCGATACAGTGAGCGTTCCGGCCGGCGAAGAAGCTTTTTCCATCCCGCTGCTCCTTAAAGCGGACGACGATTCGGGCGTGGTCGAGGTGACTCTGGTCGCGCAATACGGAGATACCGTACTGAGCCAGGATATTGAATTAGCCGTGCGCCCTCCCTACCCACGAATCACAGAAACCGGATCATTCGCCGTGCAACCAAACGCATCTATAGAATTTTCGCTGCCGGAGGGTTGGTTCCCCGGCACGAGGAGAGCGCTCTTATCGATGTCCGGCCTGCCGTCGATATCCCTTGCCGATGCCGCGCAATTTTTGCTCGATTATCCATATTCGTGCACTGAACAAATCATTTCGCGAGGATGGACGTTGCTTGCCGCGCCGGAGTTGGCGTCGCGCATTGACCCAAGACTTGCCGCGCGCTCTCACGCAATAGAAGAGTTGGCGGGGATTTTAAGAAGGATCCAATCAATGCAGCTGTATAACGGTTCCTTCTCCCCCTGGGAAATGCACCCGTCGTCTCAGTGGTTGTCGGTATACGCGGCTCATTTTCTTGTTGCCTGCGAAAGAGAAGGAGTGGATGTTCCACGTGAAACACTGCGAAACGCGCTCGAATACTTGCGCTTTCTGATGGCCGAGACCCCTGACTCATTTGATGGCGCGTCTTTTGGCGCCGCTCTCTCGGTTCGCGCTTATATAACATATGTTCTCGCCCTTAAGGGAGAATCTCCCCTAGCCTGGATGTCGTATTTGCGTAATAATTTAGAATCGATTCCGGACTATGGCAGATTGCTCCTCGCCGCCGCTTACGCCCAGGACGACAAACAGACCGCTTCATCGTTAGCTCACGACGATTTTTCCGCAGTCTCGCTTTATGAAAGTAATGAGCGTCCAAACATGGATTCTCCTTTGCGGACAAGGGCGCTTTACCTGCTCGTCTGGA
>Ga0099364_10009532_pt1 | contig 13458 bp, 10 predicted proteins | sample TergutTh196P3_FD_73070 | JGI IMG/M metagenome (GOLD analysis project Ga0099364, IMG submission 73070) | Microcerotermes parvus P3 segment gut microbial communities from Pointe-Noire, Republic of the Congo - Th196 P3 | ecosystem: Host-associated > Arthropoda: Insects > Digestive system > Gut ...
CCAGAACTGAAATGTTCAGTGGAGGGACATACCGACAGCACCGGCAGCGCCGCCGCCAACCAAACATTGAGCGAAGCCCGCAGCCAAGCCGTTGTGGATAAATTGGTAGAAAACGGCGTCGCCCGCGACCGCCTGACAGCCGCCGGCAAAGGACAAACCTCGCCGATAGCGGATAACGGAACAGACGAGGGGAGAGCGAAAAACCGAAGAGTGGAGTTCGTTAAATTATGAATGATGAATTATGAATTACGAATTACGAATTACGAATGGCGTACCTGTGTGTGCGCCCTACCCGTTATTCAATTCGTGAAAATAAATTCGTGTTCATTCGTGTAATTACCTCCGGTGAGAAAAGTTCGTGGACAAAAAAAATCGTGTAATTCGTGGACAAAAAAATAAAAAACAATTTCGTGTGCCTGACAGTTATCGTTTTTGTCGTCTTTTCGTGCGGAGGCGGTAGCCCAACCGAAGAAAGCGATGTTTTGGTCAGCCAGTATACCCAAGCCAAAGATTATCCGGCAGGGGCGCTTGCAAAGATGAAATCGCTGGGTACAACCGTCGAAGGCGAAAAAACAGTCACAATAGGCGGTACCGATTATTCAACCGAATATAAGGTCAATATCTATGCCAACGGACGGTATATCTCGTATGGTTACAAATTTTTCACTGTTCGGCGAAAAAGTTATTTTAAGGCGATTGTGAAAGATTTAGAACAGTCAAAAATATTCAAAGACGACCTTGTAGAGGTCAATCACGCCGATTTGTACTATTGTTTGGAATACAGCAGTTGGCAAACGAAGTTGGATACAGAGAAGAAATTTGACTGGCGACCCGGAAACCTGAGGAATTGAGAACGGCGAAGCCCTCGCCGAAGGCAATTATGAATTATGAATTACGAATTACGAATGGCGTAGGGGCGTACCTGTGTGCGCCCTACCCGTCATTCCATTCGTGAAAATCAATTCGTGTTCATTCGTGAAAATTACCTCCGGTGAGAAAAGTTCGTGGACAAAATAAATTCGTGAATTCGTAGACAAAATGGACAGAAAAAAAGAAAAAATCCTTGCCTCCGCAGAGCGCACACTGCATTATACCAATTTGCTCATCGCACAGTGCGGCAGTTGGCTGCCCGCCGAAGAAGGCAATAAGGAAATGGAAAGACGTATTCTGGAAAGACAAAGGAAGGAACGGTTGATGAAAATCAGGAATTTCTTTGGAATTTTCAAAAGTCAAAAGTCATAAGTCATCATTGAGATATGGATGAGAAGGCAATTGAGAGTTGAGAACGGCGCAGCCCTCGACTCAGTCAATTACATTCGTATTTTTTCTTGTTTGTTTTAAAAAAGAATTATTTTTGCAGCGAATTTTAGCGTCGTTATTAGATGATAAGAACACATTTTATTGTTTGCAAAAATCCACAATGAACTTAACATTAAAAATATGGCGTCAAGAGAACGCCAAAACCAAAGGCGATTTTGAAACTTATTCCATCAAAAATATATCGCCTGATTGTTCTTTTTTGGAGATGCTCGACCAGTTAAACGAGCAATTAGTAGATAAAATAGAAAAGCCGGTATGTTTCGATCACGATTGTCGCGAAGGTATCTGCGGGATGTGCGGGCTGTTCATCAACGGCAGGGCGCACGGCAACGACACAGGCATCACTACTTGCCAGTTGCACATGCGCCGTTTCAAGGATGGCGATACCATCTGGATTGAACCCTGGCGTTCGGCTGCCTTTCCGGTCATCAAGGATTTGGTGGTTGATCGCAGCGCATTAGACAAAATTATTCAGGCGGGCGGTTATGTATCTGTCAACACCGGCGGCGTACCCGATGGCAATGTCATTCCCATCAAGAAAGAAAATGCGGAATTAGCGATGGATGCTGCATCCTGCGTCGGCTGTGGCGCATGTGTGGCGGCGTGTAAAAACGCTTCGGCGATGCTGTTTGTGGCGGCAAAAGTGTCGCAACTTGCTTTATTGCCGCAAGGAAAAATGGAAGCAGAAGAAAGAGTATCGAAGATGGTAGCCCGCATGGACGAACTCGGATTCGGCAACTGCACCAACACCGGCGCCTGCGAAGCCGAATGTCCGAAAGGAATTAAAATAACGCATATTGCCCGACTCAACAGGCAGTATTATATTTCAAGATTTGCGTAGATAAATAGCACAGTTCATTTTTTTTCGTACTTTTGCATTTCTATTTGAAGTAAAGATAATTCATCATGAAGGAATTTAAGAGACATTTAGTCACCACCGCGTTGCCGTATGCCAATGGACCTGTTCATATCGGTCATCTGGCGGGAGTTTACGTGCCTGCCGATATTTACGTCCGCTACCTGCGTTTGCGGGGGCGCGATGTTGTCTTTATCGGAGGCAGCGACGAGCATGGCGTACCCATCACCATTAAGGCGCGAAAAGAAGGCGTTTCGCCGCAGGCGGTTGTTGACAAATTTCATACGCTCATCAAGGATTCATTCGAGCGTTTCGGTATTTCGTTTGACATCTATTCGCGCACTACATCGAAAACACATCATCAGACGGCTTCCGATATATTCAGGAAACTGTATGACGACGGCAAATTCGTTGAAAAGGAAAGCGAGCAATATTACGATGAAGAAGCCCGCCACTTCCTTGCCGACCGTTACATCACCGGCGTTTGTCCGCATTGCAATAGCGAAGGCGCTTACGGCGATCAATGCGAAAAATGCGGCACGTCGCTCAACCCCACCGATCTGATTCATCCGCGTTCAACCCTCAGCGGTTCGGCGCCAGTGATGAAACCCACCAAACATTGGTACATGCCGCTGAATGATTACGAAACCTATCTGAAAGAATGGATATTGGAGGGTCACAAGGAATGGAAAAGCAACGTGTACGGGCAATGTAAATCGTGGATTGACATGGGCTTGCAGCCCCGCGCTGTTACCCGCGATCTGGACTGGGGCATACCCGTGCCTGTAGAAGGCGCCGAAGGCAAAGTATTGTATGTCTGGTTCGACGCACCCATAGGCTATATTTCCAACACCAAAGAATTATTGCCGGAAACATGGACGGATTACTGGAAATCAGACGACTGCAAATTAGTGCATTTCATCGGCAAGGACAACATCGTTTTCCATTGCATCATTTTCCCGATGATTCTCAAAGCCGAAGGTTCGTACATCCTGCCGGAAAACGTGCCTGCCAACGAGTTCCTGAACCTCGAAAACGATAAAATATCCACCTCGCAAAACTGGGCGGTCTGGTTGCATGAATATTTGGATGATTTTCCCGGAAAGGAAGACGTGTTGCGCTACGCCTTAACCGCCAACGCTCCCGAAACAAAGGACAACAATTTTACGTGGAAAGATTTTCAGGACAGAAACAACAATGAATTGGTAGCCATTTACGGCAATTTTGTGAATCGCGCGTTGGTACTCACACAAAAGTTTTTCGGAGGCGTCGTTCCTGAAGCCGGCGAGCTGACGGATTACGACAGGGAAACTCTGGCGGCGATTCCCGCGATTCGCGCCAATGTGGAAAGTTCATTAGAACATTTCCGCTTCCGCGAAAGTTTGAAAGAAGCGATGAGCCTCGCCCGCCTCGGCAACAAATATTTAGCCGATACCGAACCGTGGAAATTAGTCAAAACCAACGAGGCGCGCGTGAAAACCATACTGAATATCGCGTTGCAATTAGCGGCAAATATGGCGTTGCTTTCCGAACCTTTCCTGCCCTTCAGTTCGGCGCGCCTCAAAAAGATGCTGCAAATGCCTCCAACGGATTGGGACAGTATCGGAAAGAGCGATCTGCTGGCAAACGGTCACCGCTTAGGCGAAACGTTCCTGTTGTTTGACAAAATAGAGGACGAAGCCATCGAAAAACAATTACAGCGTTTGGCAAACACAAAAATCGCCAACGCAAATGAAGAAACGGAGCCTGCCCCGTCTCTGCCGGCTGTAAAACCGGACATCAGTTACGACGATTTTGCCGCTATGGACATCCGCGCGGCAACCATACTCGAAGCGTCGCGCGTACCCAAAACCGACAAATTGATGAAGTTGCTGGTAGACACGGGTATCGACCAGCGTACCATCGTATCGGGCATTGCTGAATTTTTCACCCCTGAAGAACTTCCCGGAAAACAAGTCTGCATATTAGCCAACCTTGCGCCGCGCAAGTTGAGGGGTATCAATTCGCAAGGAATGGTACTGTTAGCCGAAGAACCCGACGGCAAATTAGTGTTTGTAACGCCCGAACAGGCGGTAACCAACGGAGTAGTGGTGAAGTGAAGAGTTTTCAGTTTTCAGTTTTCAGTTTTCAGAATTTAGTTTTTTAGTTTTCAGTTTTCAGAATTTAGTTTTTAGTTTTTAGTTTTCAGTAATAATAAATGAATCAAAATATAAATAAATGAACAAATTAAATGTAATCTCTGTTTTAGCAGCGCTGATGTTCGCTGCCTGTAGTTCGCCAACATCGTATACTGTGGTAGGCGTAGTTCCCGACGATTCGTACAATAGCCAGTGGGTGTATCTGTATGATTATGAAACCACTGAAAAAATTGACAGTGTTTTGGTGGTCGACAATCAATTTACGTTTACCGGATCAGTAGACGATCCCATCATCTGTCTGATTGTCCTGGACGCTCAAATGCAAACCATCATTATTCTCGAAAACGGGAAAATATCGGTTGATATGGCTGCGCCCGAAAAAATGAAGGGCGGCTCGTTGAATAAGGAATTTACAAAATTCCAAATTGAATTGGCGGCAATCATGGACGCGCCTCAAGAAAATTTGGACGCCTTGTATGCGAAATATTTCCATGCCAACAAAAACAATGTTTTAGGCGCCATTGTGTTGTTGAACTGGTCGAATACATTAGAGCCAGACCGGTTTGATTGGTTGTATGGGCAGGCGGGCGAGTTGGTGCAAAATATTTCAGACCTGAAAGAAATTAGCGTAAGAAACGTAAATCTCAAACGGACGGCTGAAGGTATGACTTTCGTCGATTTCACCATCGAAAACGGGAACATGGACGGCAGCAAGGCGTCGCTGTCGGATTATGTGGGCAAAGGAAAATTTGTGCTGGTTGATTTCTGGGCGTCGTGGTGCGGACCTTGTATCGCCGAAATACCTGTGCTTGAAGAGGTGTACAACGAGCACAAAGGCGAAAAATTTGAAATACTTGGCGTTGCTGTCTGGGATGAAAGAGATGATACCCTCGTATCTATTGAGAACCACAATACTTCATGGCCCCAAATACTTGACACAGGCTCCATAGCAACTGATCTGTACGGGATCAATATGATACCGCACATTATTCTGTTTGGTCCCGACGGCACAATTGTTGCCCGCGGACTACGGGGCGAGCGCCTAAAAGCAAAAATTGAAGAAGTACTCTGCGACTGCAATTCCTAATTTAGTTTTCAGTTTTCAGTTTTCAGTTTTCAGATAATTCGTAATTCCTAATTCGTAATTCCTAATTCAATAAAGCGATGCTCATCAAATCTATTTCAGGAATCAGAGGTACCATCGGTGGCAAGCCCGGCGATGGATTAACTCCCATTGACGTTGTTAAATTTACGGCGGCTTACGCTGTTTGGGCAAAACAACAGGCAGAAGCCAAAGGTCGTCAAGGACGTATCAAAATAGTGGTAGGTCGCGACGCGCGCATTTCCGGTCCTATGACGTTGCAGATCGTTACGGGCGCATTAACGGGAATGGGCGTCGATGTGGTAGACATGGGGCTGGCTACCACGCCGACTGTAGAAATGGCGGTTACAGCCGAAAAAGCGCATGGCGGTCTTATCCTTACCGCAAGCCATAACCCCAAACAATGGAACGCCTTGAAACTATTGGACAGCAACGGCGAGTTTCTCGACGACAGCAACGGAAAAATCGTTCTGTCAATTGCCGACAGCGAAGGCTTTTCATTTGCCGAAGTGGACAACTTGGGCAGCGTGTCAGAAAAAGACTATACGGAATACCATATCCGTAAAATACTGGAACTTCCGTTGGTGGATGTAGAGGCAATTCGCAAGAAGAAGTTCAAGGTATCAATTGATTGTGTCAACTCGGTAGGAGGTATCGTCATTCCTCAACTATTGAACGCCTTAGGCGTGACAGAGGTCATCGAACTGTACTGCGAACCCAATGGACATTTTCCGCACAACCCCGAACCATTACCGGAACACCTGACGGAAATATCGAAAATCACCGTTGAGAGCGGCGCCGACGTCGGTTTTGTGGTTGACCCTGATGTAGACCGTTTGGCAATCATCAATGAGGACGGAAGCATGTTCGGCGAAGAATACACGCTGGTGGCTGTTGCCGATTATGTGTTGGCGCATACCAAAGGCAATACCTCGTCTAACCTGTCGTCGACCCGCGCTTTACGCGATGTTACGCTGTCGCATGGCGGGCAATACACTGCGGCGGCTGTGGGCGAAGTGAACGTAGTAACCGCCATGAAAGCCAGCGGCGCAGTAATTGGCGGCGAAGGCAACGGCGGAATCATCTACCCCGCATTGCATTACGGACGCGATGCGCTGGCAGGTATCGCGCTGTTCCTGACGCATCTTGCCAAATCGGGAAAAAGTTGTTCGCAATTGCGGGCGCAATATCCCGAATATTACATGTCGAAAAACAAGATTGAATTAAGCCCCGACGTTGATGTAGACGGCATACTCGCGAAAATGAAGCAGCGTTATGCAAACGAACAGGTAAACGATATAGACGGCGTAAAGATAGATTTTGCCGACGAATGGGTACATCTGCGGAAATCGAATACCGAACCGATTATACGTATTTATACCGAAAGCAAAACGAAGGAAGGCGCTGAAGCATTGGCTAAAAAAATGATGACGGAAATTGGGTAGTTTTTAGTTTTCAGTTTTCAGTTTTCAGTTTTCAGTTTCCCAATAAATGATTACCTTTGCAATCATAAATAATATGAACATAGTAAGAAACGAAATCATGGGGCTACGAAATATTATATCAGAACGTGACAATGCCCTAGCAGTAGAAAGAAATGCCCTGCAAAAAGCCAATGCAAGAATTGCCGAATACGAGCGTAAATATGGAGCATTATAATGACCATGCCTTATCCCGTTTTTGACAGAGAACAACTTGTGATTGGCAGTCTCAACGAAAGAGATAATAAAGTCTTTTTCGAACGGGATATGGTTTCGCCTTTGCAGGAACCACAAAAATTGTCTGAAGATGAAAATCATCTGATTGAACAAACTGTGGAACGTATTCGCGCAGCAAAGGAAAAGCAAAGTTCCGTGATGTTGACCTTCGGAGCGCATACCATCAAAAACTGTATGGCGCCCGCACTGATAGAGTTGATGAAAGGAGGATGGCTTAGCCATCTAGCTACCAACGGCGCCGGAATTATACACGATTGGGAAATAGCCTATCAGGGGAAAACAAGCGAGGATGTCCGCGCGAATGTTGCTCGCGGACAGTTCGGCATATGGGAAGAAACAGGTTTTTTTATCAATCTGGCAATAGTTGTGGGCGCATATGAAAATCTGGGATATGGCGAATCGGTCGGGAAAATGATTGCCTGCGAAGGTCTTCAAATACCTGAAATCAAAGCATTGTACAATACGGCGGGAACATGTATGGAATCAGACCCGGACAGAGCGGCTGCGGCTATCGACTTGGCAAGCGCCATCAAACGTTTCCAACTGAAAGCCGGATTTATGTCTATTCCTCATCCTTTCAAAAAATATTCCGTTCAGGCGCAGGCGTATGAATTGGGCATCCCATTCACCGGACATCCCATGTTCGGGCATGATATTATCTACACGCATCCGATGAATCATGGAGCGGCTGTAGGACGCACAGCCTTAACTGATTTTTTGCGTTACGCCGCAAGCGTGGCTCATCTTGACGATGGCGTGTACATGTCGGTTGGTTCGGCGGTGATGTCGCCGATGATTTTCGAGAAATCGCTCTCCATGTCGCAAAACCTGAAAATACAGGAAGGAAAACATATCGACAACCATTTTATCCTGATAGTTGACCTGGCGGAATCGGATTGGGACTGGCAAAAAAATGGCGAACCACCGCTGAGCCATCCCGCTTATTATCTGCGGTATTGCAAAACTTTTTACCGTATGGGAGGAGAAATGTTTTATTTAACTTTGGATAATCGAAATTTTTTACTTTCTTTGTCGCAAAAATTAATCAAAAGATAAACACAAAAATTTCAATCAACGATGAAAATGGTCAACAAAAACACAGCAGCGCTCCCATTGGTTGCCTGGGCGGTAATCATGGTGATGTCCGCAATGGAATTAAGCGCGCAGGATTGGTCGCAATGGCGCGGTCCCAATCGCGAAGGCATCTTCAAAGGTGCGAACCTCAACTTAGACTGGTCGGCTAAGCAGCCGCCGCTGTCATGGACGTTTAAACAGGCAGGATCAGGATTTTCCTCGCCTACAGTCGTCGGAACAACCCTCTACTGTCAGGGCGCCGGCGGCGGCAACGATTTCGCGTTTGCTTTGGACACAAGAACCGGAAACGTGAAATGGAAACAGAATCTTGGACAGGAATACATTCAACATGATGATCGCGGCAACGGACCTCGTGGCTCTGTTACGGTAGACGGCGACAAGTTGTACCTTGTTCGCGGTGGCGGTCAAATACATTGTCTTTCTGCCGCCGATGGCAAAATGCTCTGGCAAAAAGATTTCAAAACTGATTTTGACGGCAGACTCCAGAACAATTGGGGCTACAGCGAATCGCCCATAGTAGACGGCAACATTGTAATTTGTACTCCCGGCGGCGCTAATGGAACTATGATCGCGCTCGACAAAAATACCGGCAATGTCGTATGGAGATCCAAAGAATGGACTGATGACGCAGCGTACTCTTCAGCGATTGTTGCTGATGTTAACGGGATAAGACAGTTTATTCAGTTGGGACGCAGTGGCGTGGCAGGCGTGGCGGCAAGCGACGGTAAATTATTATGGAAATCCGAGATTGCCGCAAATAGAACTGCGGTTATATTCACTCCTATTTACGTTGACAACATGGTGTATGTCTCTTCCGGTTATAATGCTGTTTGTGGTCTCATAAAGCTTACTAGAACGGGCGATCGTTTTAACGCTGAAACGGTTTATTCAAACACAAATTTGGTTAACCAACATGGCGGGGTTATATTGATGAACGGTTATCTGTATGGCTATGCCGAAGCGCGCTATTGGGTATGTCAAGATTTGAAAACCGGCGAACCGGTTTGGAGAGAAAGGGATGCTCTCGGTAAAGGATCAATACTTGGCGTTAATGACCGAATGATACTTTTTGACATGCAATCAGGCATAGCTGTTGTAGTGGCTGCTTCGCCTGATGGATGGAAAGAATTTGGCAGAATACAAATACCGGAGCGGACAAAGATATCAACGCGAGAAAAGCAGTTATGGGCACACCCAGTCATTGCAAATGGAAAACTCTACCTAAGAGATCATGACCTGTTGTTCTGCTTCGACTTACAAAACTGATTGATATATTGAATTATTGATTATCCAAATAGTATCTTCCAATGAACAAAACTGAAATATTAACTTACAAAAAAGAGGCTGAAAACCATCTTTTGAACGAACTTTTGCCGTTTTGGACTGAAAGGATGATAGACCGCAACAATGGCGGTTATCTGACCCATTTCGACAAAGACGGGAATGATTCGGGCGAAGACGAAAAATCGCTGATTGCGCAGACGCGCTGTCTGTACACTTGTGCGTCGGCTCATCGCGCCGGATATGGCAACGGATCGTTTGCCGAAATGGCAAAACATGGCGTCGACTTTCTCTTGGAGAAGATGTGGGACAAAAAACATGGCGGTTTCTACTGGATGATGGACAGAAAGGGAAACGTAAAAATCGACCAAAAAATCATTTACGGTCACAGTTTCGCGATCTATGCCTTGAGCGAATACTCCTTTGCCACTTATGACCCCGCAGGTATTGAATATGCCCGCAAAGTTTTCGACATGCTGCAAAAATACTGCGTGGATTCCATGTACGGCGGATACTGGGAAATGTTCCACCGTAACTGGACGCTTTGCGGTGCCGGCAGCCAGGGCGGCGACCGAAAAACTTTAGACGTGCACATGCATCTGATGGAAGCGTTCACCACCCTTTACGAATGTACCCTCGAAGAAGTGCATCGCCGAAAATTGCTGGAAGATATTGACTTGCTGATCAACAGGATTATTCATCCGGAATACAAAACGGGGATACCGCAGTTTTTCAAAGACTGGACGGTTGCTCCGCAGATCAAGTTTGATATTATCTGGGGATGGGATCGCTTTTCGGAAGAAGGACAGAAGGGAAATGCCACCGATAACACATGTTACGGTCATAATGCCGAATTTGCATGGCTGTTGCTGCACGCATTGCGCATTTTGAAAATCGACCCCGAAAGTTATCTGCCCTTGTTCAGGACGATTTACGATCACACCATCGAAAACGGAATCGACTATGAATACGGCGGCGTGTATGTGGAAGGTCCCCATTCGGGCGGCGTATACGACAAGGAAAAGGAATTTTGGCAACAAGCCGAAGTATTGATCGGGCTGTTGGATGCAGCAATCCTTTTCAAAGACGAAAAATATTGGGAAGCATACAAGAATGTCCACCGTTTTGTATACGATAAATTTGTGAATAAAGGAGTTGGAGAATGGTTTCCGCTTTTATCAAGAAAAGGTGAACCCATTTGGACGCACATGAGCCACTCGTGGAAAATCAATTACCACACCGTCCGTTCGGTCATACAATCCATTAAACGAATGGAACAGCTCGCAAGCATTTCCTAATTGTTAATTGTTAATTGTTAACTGTTAATTGTTTATGAATCTGTCTCTCTCCCTTCCCGATTGGATTGTTTTGATTGTGATGGTAGGCATCAGCCTCCTGTTCGGCTTGTACATGTCGTACAGGAAGAAATCATCGCACAGCAGTTCCAATTTTTTTCTGGGGGGGCGCAACATCACATGGCCTGTTGTGGGAGCGTCGCTCTTTGCCACCAACATCGGAGCGGAGCATCTTGTGGGGCTTTCGGGCGATGCGTATCGTTACGGACTTGCTGCGGGATCGGTTGAGATTTTGACGGTCATACCGCTGGGAATAGCGTGTGCTCTGCTCTTTCCCTATTACATGAAAAACAGGGTCTATACGATTCCCGAATTTCTGGAATTACGGTTCAACAAACACGCCCGAACATTCTTTTCCATATTTATGCTCGTTGTCAGCATCATGACCAAACTTGCCTTTACAATCTTTGCAGGAGCGTTGGTATTGAACAGTTTGCTGGGATGGAACATCATGTCGACCGTAGTCTGTATCGCCATCATTGTAGCCCTGTATACGATGATTGGAGGGTATACGGCTGTTGCCTATTCGGATACAATTCAGGTTTCGATTATGATCGTCGGAGGCATCATCATGGTGGCTATTGGTTTGGATAAGATAGGAGGATGGAGCGCTCTGGCAGAAAAAGTACCGGAGATGATGAGTATTGCCAAACCCTACGACGATGCTGTTTATCCGTTCTGGGGTATTTTTGCGACGGCATTTTATGCGGGCGTGTTTTATTGGGGTATCGATCAGGTAAATGTGCAGCGGGTATTGGCGGCGCCCGATTTAAAAAATGCGCGGAAAGGGGCTATGTTTGCCGTTTTTCTGAAACTCTTGCCTGTTTTTATTTTTGCCTTGCCCGGAGTGATTGCCTTTGCGCTGTTCCCCGGCGAATTGGAAGGAGAAGCCACCAAACAAACCTTTGTATTGCTTTTGAACAAACTGCTTCCCACAGGATTGAGAGGATTGTTGCTGGCGTCGTTGCTTGCCGCGCTCATCACCTCGCTCATTGCCGTATTGAACTCGGTTTCTACGCTCGTTGTCCGTGATTTTGTGGTCAAATTCAAACCCGATATTTCTGAAAAAAAGCAGGTATCGGTAGGCAGATATATGATCTTAATCGCTGCCGTTTTGGGTATTGGCGCCGCTTACATGGTCTACAAAAACGACGAAGGCTTGTATAAATATTTGCAGACCATTACCGCTTATCTGATTTTGCCCATCTTTCCGGCAATATTCTGGGGCATTGTCAGCAAAAGAGTGACTGCCAAAGGAGCGGGAATTTCTATTTTGGTAGGCGTTGCATTATCTACCGTTTTCGTTGTCGATCAGTTGCTGGGACCGGAAACCGGCAAACAAATATTTCCGTTTCTGCATCATCCGCTGACCTTAAATTTCGGCTACCGCGGATTATGGGCTGAAATCATCATCACCATTGTATTGTTTGCCGTATCGGCATTCACCGAAAAAACGGCGCCCGAAAAATTAGCCGCCACCACGTTGAATCTAAAAGGCGGAATTGCCCGATTTGAAGGATGGAAGGACTGGAGGCTTCACTTAACGGTTTTGTTTGCGCTTACTGTGTTGATATATTTTTGGTTGAAATGAAAACACATAATTAATATGAAACAGTTAATCATCTGCATGGCTGCTATTGCCCTGCTTATCACGACGCAATGCGCGTCTGCTCCGGAAGGTTTCAAAATCCGGTTTGACAGTAACCAAGAAGTTTCCGGACGGAAGTTTGCCATCCGAGACATCAACCCCGACTTGCCCCGAAATTGGGATGACTACCATTTCATCGTGTTGGAGTTTCGCATCACGACATCTCAGCGTTTCCACGTAGGCTTTACTACGGACTACGGATACAACGAGTTGCGCGTGATGAGCTATGTGCCCAATGCGTGGAACAAATTGGCTATCCCCTTGAAATTCTATCGCCGGTTGCCCGACGCAAGAATCGACCTGGCTGCCACCTACAACCAGCCCCGATATACCGGATGGATTAACCTTGGCGGGAAACGCGGCGAACTTCACGGCGTTGACTCTATCGGTATTCGTATGCGTACCCCCATTGGCCATCCTGAATTTGAGATACGTAATATCACCCTTGCCGTAGATGATCCGGGTGATGAGTACCTGGGAGAAATTCCTGCCGTCGATGAGTTTGGGCAAAGCAACTTGGTCGATTACGAAGGAAAAGCGGCTACGCTTGAACAACTGCAAGCAGAGTGGATCGCCGAAGAAAAGGAAATGGAAAGCGCCATGCCCGATTACAATTATTCCCGCTATGGAGGCTACAAGCAAAAACAAGTCAAAAGTACCGGATTTTTCAGGGTAGAACAGATTGACGGACGCTGGTGGTTTGTCGATCCTGATGGCTACCTGTTTCTTTCAGTAGGCGCTAATGGAATAAATCCAGGTGGAGGAGGCAATTTTAAAGAAATGGATAAACGGGAAGGATGGCTCAAAGAACTACCCCCTGAACAATTCATACAGACCAACACCCGAGGCGGTAAAACAGCTAATTTCGGAGCATGGAATCTTTATAGACGTTATGGCGGGGACGATTTTCGTGAGAAAGCCTACGAAATGACCGTAAAACGTATG
>Ga0099364_10009533_pt1 | contig 13458 bp, 15 predicted proteins | sample TergutTh196P3_FD_73070 | JGI IMG/M metagenome (GOLD analysis project Ga0099364, IMG submission 73070) | Microcerotermes parvus P3 segment gut microbial communities from Pointe-Noire, Republic of the Congo - Th196 P3 | ecosystem: Host-associated > Arthropoda: Insects > Digestive system > Gut ...
GATAAATATATTGTGTCGGTCTGTGCTGCTGCGCATCTGCAAACAAACGCCATGCATAAGCACACCAACAATTTGATGAAAAAAAACATTTCAATTACGAATTAAAAATTACGAATTACGATTTTTTTTACGCAAATCAATTAGACGTATTTGCGCTGAAAACTGAAAACTGAAAACTAAATTTCCGGCGGTTTTTCTATAGTTTTGTAATTGCCTGACGGCAGCATAGCATCGTTGCGCGGGTAAAATATTTTGCGCGTTTCTTCGTATGGACACGTCAGAGAGGCGTATGTATGATTGTGATTAATAAGCGGTTGTACAGATTTTGCACCGCCGTAACTTTCGGGCGCATCACCGTCTTCGTCTATTTCGTTGTGACCGCCTGCCAAATTCATGACGACCTCAAGCAAACTGTTGATTTCCAAGCCTGAAGCACATGGTGTTTCAACTCCGGGCATAGCCACAAAAAGCCCTCTGTTGATGTAGATTACCAACAGACAGAGCGAAATAATATATTTGAACAAATTACTATGCATAATCAGGCGCAAAGATAGTAAAAAAAATTGTATGTGAACGAGATTTTTGATTATTGAAAAAAAAATCAAAAAAAAATCATTTTTTTTTGCGCCAATAAAAAATAATATATATCTTTGCCTTTTTTTTAACAATATAATTTTAATTAAATCATTAGTAACAAGGTCATTTATGATAATTGTCCCTATCAAAGACGGCGAAAGCATTGAAAGAGCGCTGAAGAAGTTTAAAAGGAAGTTTGAAAAGACGGGCAAAGTTAAGGAGATACGTGCTCGTCAAGCGTTTGAAAAGCCCTCGGTTCGCAAGCGTGAGGAGCGTCGCCACGCAGTTTACGTGCAAAAAAAGTTCAACACGGTAGATTAAGCGCAACAGCGTTGGCGTCTCGTTTTTTTGTTTAACGCATCTTTATATCGGGGATATGGAAGAATATCTTGCAGCGTTCTTGCAATATTTAGAGTTCGAAAAGAGGTATTCGCCCCACACAATAGATGCCTATCGAAGGGATCTGAACAAGTTTAGAGGTTTTCTTTCCGAAAACGGAATAGAAGATACGGGTGTAGATTTCAGGGCGATACGTCGATGGATTGTTGTATTGGATTCACGAAACGATTCATCGCGTACTATCAACAGGAAAATAGCATCATTGAAGGCTTATTTTAAGTATCTGATAAAGAAAGGATTGACAGAAATAAATCCTATGGAGAAGGTTGGAACGCTGAAGATAGATAAAAATTTGCCGGTATTTGTCACCACCGACAAGATGGATACGTTGTTGGATGAACAAACGGAGGTTACCGACAGGTTTGAAACAGAGCGCGACAAAATGGTGCTCGAACTTTTTTACATGACCGGAATGAGGTTGTCTGAACTGATAAACCTTAAAGACAACGACGTAGACGTTGCCGGTATGACTATAAAAGTTCTCGGAAAGAGGAACAAGGAAAGAGTTATCCCTTTAACAGAGGCGTTTTGCGAGATGTTGTGCAGATACATTATATTAAAGCAGGCAAAATTTCCCGACAGCAACAGTTTGTTTGTCTTAGATTCGGGCAAGCCGCTTTATGCTCGCTGGGTTCAGCGTCTTACAACTGAAAAGTTGGGCATGGTTACGACCATGAAGAAGCGCAGTCCACACGTTTTGCGACACAGTTTCGCCACCAATATACTGTTTGAAGGCGCCGAACTGACCGCCATAAAGGACATACTCGGGCATGCCAATCTTGCTGCCACCCAGTTGTATACGCACAGTAGTTTGAAACGAATAAAAAAAATATATGAACAAGCCCATCCAAGGGCATAAAATTTATAACAATATGGATATAAAAATTAATACGGTACATTTTACTGCCGACAAAAAATTGCTTGACCATGTCAATAAAAAGGTCGGCAAATTGACGCAGTTTTTTGACAGAATCATTGGAGTAGAAGTCTTTTTGCGTTTAGAGAACGTACATGACCAAGAGAATAAGATAGCTGAGGTGCGATTGCTCATTCCGGGCGATGAGCTGTTTGTTAAAAAACAGTCGAAAACTTTCGAAGAAGCCACTAATAAAGCGGTAGATTCGCTCAACAGGCAAGTGACCAAATATAAGGAAAAGCTTAGAGGCGGGAGAACCGAAAATGAAGAACTGACAACAGAGAATTGAGAACGTTCAAGTTTTCAACGCTTTATAGTGCAATTAGTTAAGCGTATAATAAACCTGTTGTTATTACCCGCAAAGGAGTGGAAAACAATTGCAGCGGAAAACAACAACCGTAAAACGGTTTTTGTGCAGTTCGTTATACCGTTGCTATGCACTGCGGCGTTGGCAGTAACAATCGGGGCATTGTTGTTTGCGTCTCTTGATTTCTATTCCACGTTATCATGGATAGCAACGCTGTGGGCTTCTCTTGGCGTAGGGCTGTATCTTTCGGCGTTCTTCGTTACCGAAATAATGTCGGGCGAATTAGATAAGAGAGAATATGGACGCGATTTCGCATTGATGGCGTATTCGTCGGCGGCAATTTACATAGTAGTTATCATCGTTGCGTTGTTCCCGTTTTTTAAAGAATTTCTCGTATTGGCGTTGTATTCCTGTTACCTGTATTGGCGCGGAATACCTGATATGATAAAGGTAGAAGGAAAAACCCGAAGCAACTACGGATTAATATCGCTCATTATCACAGCGTTGATATATTCTTTGTTGTTCTTTTTGTTTGGAAAAATCTTTAAATCTATAAATTAATTTTGAATCTTTGAATTATGCAATCTTATCTTGATTTACTCTCTCACGTCCTTGCGCATGGCGTAAAAAAATCTGACCGCACGGGAACAGGAACTATCAGCGTTTTTGGTTATCAGATGCGTTTCGACCTCGCGAGCGGTTTTCCTCTGCTGACAACTAAAAAGTTGCACACACGCTCCATTATCCACGAGCTTTTGTGGTTTCTGCAAGGAACGACCAACATTGGCTATCTTCGCAACAATAAGGTAAGCATCTGGGACGAGTGGGCAGACGAGCATGGCGAACTTGGTCCAATTTACGGTTATCAGTGGCGTTCGTGGCTATCTGCCGATGGAAAACAAATTGACCAAATATCTCAGGTAGTAGAATCTATAAAGAACAATCCCGATTCGCGGCGACATATAGTATGTTCCTGGAACGTGGGCGACATCGACAAGATGGCTCTTCCGCCGTGTCATCTGCTTTTTCAGTTCTATGTGGCAGAAGGCAAATTATCATGCCAGTTGTATCAGCGCAGTTGCGATATATTTCTCGGCGTGCCGTTCAATATTGCTTCCTACGCATTGTTAACATTAATGATGGCACAGGTTACAGGCTTGCAACCGGGCGAGTTTGTACATACTTTGGGCGATGCGCATATCTATCTGAACCATGTTGAGCAATCTCGGCTTCAACTTACCCGCCACCCGCGTCCTTTGCCCGTTCTGAAACTAAATCCGAATGTAAAATCAATATTCGAATTCAGATATGAAGATTTCAGCATAGAAGGATACGACCCGCATCCGCACATAAGAGGAGAAATAGCGGTGTGAATCGGCTCAATTTCGCGTAAAATTTATTTTGGGATACGGTTGTTACGCAAAATCGCCAGTGTTGCGTCAAAGCGTGCCGGCAATTTCTCGTTGTGCTTCGAAATACATAGCCCTCATTTTTTCGCCGCTGACTGATATCAACGTCGATTTCCTTTGCATGGATTTTATCCATGCGCTAACATAATTAAAGACCTCAATATCAAAGGTTACGGTTGCATTTAATATAAATGCTCTTAGGAGGGTTAAGTGTATGTTTTTAGTTTTCAGGCAACTGTAATTTGTATCGGATGCAACGTCCGAAATAAATATTGATATATCTTTTCCGGTATCCTCGTGCTTCCCTTTAATGGCAACTTTTTCAAGGTTATTTAAGAACAATATCAGGTCTCTCTTAATCATTGCAACATCTTCTTCTCTGATTAGGCGCACTTTTGCGAAATATTTGATATTTGTTACTAATCGTTGGAAAATCATGTTGTCCCACACGTATATGGTAGACGATATATGCCTTGCGTACTCGCAGTTCCGTATTTGCAAGTCGCGCAACTTGTCGGGAATAATTATTTCGTGGTATGGCATTACGTCGCCATGCATTCCGGCTTGATTCCATCGGAATATATGGTATCGTGTGATATATTCGTAATCCTGAAAGAGATAGTGCGGAATAATGTTGCAGGCTTCCATTATCATTGTTTCCGGCTCGTCCATTATAGATTTCAATAAATTTACGTGTCCGTTAAACATTTCATAATCAATTGGAGTAGGCGTAACCTGATTTGAGATATTCATCTGGGCGGGCCTGCTTTGTACATTCTCTAATCGTGCTATTTTGTCGAGGGAAATACCCAACTTTTTGGCAATTACTGCCATTTCGGTAAAAGAAAAATTTACTTCGCCGCGCAAACGCCGATATACTGCATCTTTGTCTATGTCTAATAACTCGGTAATTGTACTTGCAAGAGTCGCCTTATGCGGTATTTTTTCCCGAATAACTGACATAAATTCTTGATAAAAAATATTGCCTTCAGTCATATTTTACGTAACATATTTATAGAAAAAAACTTACAAATAAAATCGTCAAAAAAACGATTCACAAAAATAGATGTTTTTTTTACAATTTCAAAAAAAAATCAAAAAAATCAAAAAATGTAAATTTTTGAAATGAAAATTTGCGATAAATGCAAATTTGGTCATGCCGGATTGAATTTTTGGGTCTTAAACTTTACAGGCGCTGTTTTTTTGTCATATTTTGTCTTTATATTTTTTTTTTAACTTGAATAATACTACATTTTGTCGTCCGGTTCGAGTACTTTTGCATAAAATTAATGAATTAAAACCAGTTTTGAAATGATTTGCATTAGAAAGACAGATGAAACAGATTGCCCTGCGGTAACTGAATTGATTAACAGGGCGTTTCGTGATGTGCGCCACAGCGAGTATTTGTCGCTAACAGAAATGTGCGGTTCGGGGTATTTTTATCCTGAATTATCGCTGGTAGCCGAGGTAGGCGACCACGTGATTGTTGGACACATTTATCTTATAGAAATTTTAATAGGGTACACCTATCCTTCTTTGGGATTAGTGCAGGTTGCCGTAGTTCCCGAATTTCAGGGATTGGGTATTGGCTCCTTATTGGTTGAAAATGCCCATCAAATAGCGAAAGAATTAGGTTATGGCTCAATTATCTCCTTAGGAGGCAAGAGCTTTTTGCGTAGATTTGGATATCAATCGCTATCCGATTTTGACATTCATTATCCTTGCGGCATTATCAAGGACGGATGTTTTGCCTTAGAACTGCATCCCGGAGCCTTGTCGAAAACTCACGGTAAGGTAGCTTTTCCGATGGAATACTTGTAGAATTTAATCAATCACTCTAAAATCCAATTGTTTTTTCATCAAATTTGCTTTCCATACTTCAATTTGTATCGGTTCGCCCAATTGGAAGGTCTTCCCTAAACGTTTTCCTTTTATACAATAATTATCTTCGTCGAAAATATAGTAATCGTCGTTTAGTTCGCGTATGTGTATCATTCCCTCGCATTTGTTTCCGTCAAGTTCAACGTATACGCCCCACTCCGTTACGCCCGAAATAATGCCGCTGAAACATTGTCCCACCTTGTCGCTCATGAACTCTACCTGCTTGTATTTTATTGAACTACGTTCTGCTTCCACAGCGCGTCGTTCCATGTTAGACGATTGGCGGCATAGCGCGTCTAATTGATTTTTGTCGGGCGCATCGCCGACGCCGTCCAAATAGTACTGTAAAAGCCGGTGAACCATCATATCGGGGTATCGGCGTATGGGCGATGTAAAATGTGTGTAGTACTTGAATCCTAAACCGTAGTGTCCGATATTTTCCGTTGAATAGTCTGCTTTTGCCATAGAGCGCAACGCAATTGTTTCAAGCATGTTCTCTTCCTTTTTTCCCTTCACTTTTGCAAGCAAATTGTTGATAGATGTGGCAATAGTGCGTTCTGACGATGTTTTTATTTTGTATCCGAAATTTTTGGCAAATTCTGCAAATTTTTCTATTTTTTCCATGTTTGGCTTGTCGTGCACTCGATACACTCCTATCCTGCCCTTTCCTTTGCGCTTAGAGTTTTCTGTTAGCCTGTTGCTTGCGCCCGCACAAAATTCTGCTACGCGACGATTAGCCAATAGCATAAACTCTTCTATCAATTGGTGCGAGGTCGTATTTTCAGGTATATACACGCTCAGTGGTTTACCTTTTTCGTCAAGCAAAAATTTCGGTTCGGCTCTGTCGAAAGCGATAGAACCTTTTTTAAAACGTTCTTGGCGAACGATTTGCGCTAATTGGTGCAGGGTTTGTATCTCTTCGCTCATTTTTCCTTCGCCCGTGTCGATGATAAGCTGTGCTTCTTCGTATGACAGGCGATTAGTGGAACGTATCACCGTGCGTCCAAACCACTGTTTCAGTATGTTGGCATCGGCGTCCATTTCGAACACTACCGAAAAACATAATTTATCTTCGTCGGGGCGCAACGAGCATAGATTGTTCGAAAGTTTTTCAGGCAGCATCGGCACTGTACGGTCTACCAAATATACGGAAGTAGCGCGGTTGATGGCTTCCTTTTCGAGAATAGTTCCCGGTTTGACATAATGCGTTACGTCGGCTATATGCACGCCTATTTCCCGATTGCCGTTTTCAAGTTTTCGCAACGAAAGCGCATCGTCAAAATCTTTGGCATCGGCGGGGTCGATTGTTAACGTCGGAGTTCCGCGAAAATCGCGGCGTTTTTTTATCTCCTCTTCTGTTATTTCAGCCGGTATAGCAGCAGCGGCGTCTTCTACTGCCTGCTCAAATTTATGGGGCAGTTCACATTCGGCAAGTATAGAGTACATTTCCGTTTCGTTTTCACCCGGATAGCCTAATATTTGGACTACTTCGCCGATTGGATTTTTGGCGCGGTGGGGCCAGTCCATGATGCGAACTACCACTTTTTGTCCGTCTTTTGCACCCCCCTGTTTATCTTGCGGAATAAGCAAGTCGTAGGGCATCAGTCGGCTGTCGGGAATCATGTACGAAAAGCCGTCGCTTATGCCGATGGTTCCCACAAACGATGTGCGCGCCCGTTCTATTACTTTTACAACCTGCCCTTCGGGCTTGGAGCTTTTGCGACGGGCAAAAAGGTGCACTCTAACGGTATCGCCGTGAAGCGCTTCGCGAAGATTTTTTTGCGAAACAAACACGTCGTCTGCCGATTCAAGCGATATGATATATGCGTAGCCGTGCGCGGTCATATCGACCTTGCCCACTATGCTGCCCACGTCGTAATTCAGACGATAACTGCCGCGTCCAACGCTGTCAATAATCTTTTCGGCTTTCATATCTTCCAGAATAGCCGGAATCAATTTCCGCGTTTCGATATTGTTCACTCCCATCTTTTTTGCCGCCTGCTTATAGTTCATCGGCATGTTGGGGTAACGATTAAATGCCGCAAGGGCGCGTTGTTTCAGTTCGGAAAAATCTTCTTGTGGTTTCTTCTTATTCTTTTTTCGATGCATATATTATTATTATACGTTATATTGAGCGAAGCCGCGAAACAACATCAAAACCTGAATCCGAAAGTAACGAGTATTTTGCTGACATTCGTTTGTAAATCAGCATATTCATACCAAAAATAATCGTCGTTATAAGTCAGATACATTTGATTATTCATTTTGGGATGTTTTGTAAATGAATACGCAGCATCCATAAAGAAATCGCGTTTTCTGAACCCTATACCGCCCGAAAAACTTAAACTGTGGGCGTTCTGAATATTCTTATCGCCTTTAAACTGCGATAAGCTCTTATTATACGGATTTCCATAGTATGCTATCCCGCCGCGCAGATGAATCGGACCTAAACGAAATTCGGCTCCGCCTTTCAAATTCACCGACCTTGTATAATATTTGCTAATTGTATCATTTGAACCTTTAAAATCAGGTCTTGGAGCGATTTTGCTCTTCGAATAATCTACTACTTCGACGTCGAAACCAACGAGCCCAAATCTGCCAATGATTGACGCAGCGTTAAATAGGTATCGCCAAGGAGTTGTTATTCGGTAGCTGTCCTCAGTTTCCCAATAATCAAAGTCATAAAAATCAATAATATTCATGTCGGGTGGCGGTATTCTATTCCAAACAGTTCTCATGCTTGTTCCATATACTTGTCTTATCCACAAATGAGTAGGCGTGTGAACGGCAGCGCCCAATCGTAGCATCTGAACGGGACGCCAGATAATTCCCGTTTTGAAATTAACGCCAGTTCCTTCGGTCTGATTTTCGTCTTTAAAAGTGAAACTATACATATAATGAAAATCAGGCTCTTCGGTATGATAAACAGTTTCGTGATAAAAAACGCTTTGCACCCCTAATGTTGCTCCAAAATACAAATTATTATTGAAGTTAAAGCCTATCGAAAAATCATATTCGCCAATACCGCCTCTGGTAGTTGTTTCGCGTTTTAGGGGTTGATTGTAGCCCAAATCGGTGAAAAAACTGTAATATTCATCATTATCTCCACCAAAGTATATTGCCCATGCTTCAAACGCCGTTCTTTCATAATGGTCATGCAATTCATTAATTTCAAACGGTATTTCTGAATTTCCATAATCATTTGCATAAAATACGAACTCGTCAAGCAACGATGATTTCGCATTCGGAATATTTATGTTTACGGTGCGGTTAAAATCGCTCAGACGGTTGTAGGCAATTCCGAAATTTATAGATTGGAGCCCTTTTTCATTATACATGCTTTTGGAATAAACATAGCCTGCATTGTTGAAGATGAATCTGGGGTTGTTGGCGTAATTTGGTTTTTCGTTTTCGTATTTGGCAGATGTAGTACTTAAGTTCAATGTGGGCGTGAAGGTAAATTCAGAGCTGCGATAGATAGCCAGCCCTGCCGGATTAGTACTCAACACCGAAACATCGCCGCCCAATGCTCCAAAAGCTCCGCTCATACCAACAGAACGCGCGGTGCTGCCTGCGTAATGCTGTGAAAACAACAAGCTCTGCATAGCGTTCTGCACATGGTAAGAATCCTGCGCTAAAACATTGAACAACAGCGCAACATTTAATGCTATTGATATGATGACTACTTTTTTCATTGAACTCAAAACTTCAAACTATTTATCTCCTTCCGCCACTACTGCTACTTGAGCTACGCGATGGCGCTGACGGAGTTGATGAACTGCTTGGACTGCGCGACGGCGCGCTATAGCTGCTACTGCTCGGGCTGCGCGTGGGCGCCGGCGCAGTGTAACTGCTGCCGCTTGAACTGCTTCGAGCGGGAGCGGTTGTTGTTGTGCGCGCTGGAGCGGTTGTTGTTGTGCTGCGCGTTGAGTTGCTGGGCGCAGTGTAGCTGCTCGAGGTGCGACCGCTCGAACTGGGAGCGGTAGACGGGCTGCTGCTCGGAGTCGTGCGCTGCGTGCCGTAGGTCGACGACGGAGCGGTTGTTGTCGTTGTGCGCGTAGGCGTACTGCTGTTTACAGTGGCGTTGCTATTTGAACGGGTAGGAGCGCTTGTGGTTGTTGCGCGATTGTCCGTCGTGGGTGCGGCAGAGCGACTTGGCGCCGCGTTCGTTGTGGTGCGGCTGTTGCTGCTACTGCTTGTGGTTGCTGAGCGAGTGTAGCTTGCCGGCGTCGTTCCGCTACGGTATGCGTCGCTTGCTGTTGATGTGCGCGACGAACTAACTGCGGCGCTTGAACTCGCCCGCTGTGTCGGAGCATATCTGGTAGACGAGTATAACGCGCTCCCGCTACGACGTTGCACCGGACCGGCTACCCTCGTACGATACGACGGATAATAATAATCGTGATAATACGGATTATAACAACCCCAACAACTTGCGTAATACGGATTATACCACGGATTGTGCCAGCTGCTGTAATAATACGGCGAATACCAGGGCGAATAGTACGGATATCCCCAGCCAAAACTCATATTCCATCCATAATATGAGCTGTATCCAAACCGGTAAGACGGTCCGAAATGCCAGGGGTCAAAATAGCTGAAACCCATATATGGTCCGCTGAACCTGTTGATTCGCGCTGAATACGAATCATCGTAAAAATTATTTGTGATGTATGTATTTCCTTGCCCATCGCTTGTTTGGGTGGTTTCTACATACGAATGTTGCAACCTGTTTGCCGTTTCGGGCGCATCATAATATTCAACCTGTGCGCTTCTGACCATAGAGGCTGCTTCTTCTGCCGACATTCCCGATTCTAAAGCCATACGATACCTCTCGTAATCGCTCATTCCGGCGTTGTCGCCCGGCGGATGTACAGTGTAACTGTTCGCCGCAACATTCGATACTCCGGTTCCCTGTCCTCCCGTTGCTATACCATTGCTTGCCGGAACAAAATAGACGTCGTCGTCAAACGTTGTCTGAGATACTGTTCTTCCCGATGAACAAGAACCTAACATTAAGGCTATTATGCCTGCAATCAAAACTTTTGTTTTCATGATTTTTCCTCCTTATTTTTTTATTTATAAAATTTATACTATCTTTGTCAAATTATTTTTCTATATGATATCAATGTATAAAAAATAAAACAAATATCGTACCAAACTTTAAAAAATGGCAAAAGAAGTAACAAAAAAACAAGAAAATTATTCGCAATGGTATAACGATTTGGTCGTAAAAGCAGATTTGGCGGACAATTCAGCCGTTCGAGGATGTATGGTAATAAAACCATACGGATATGCTATTTGGGAAAAAATGCAAGCCCAATTAGACCGGATGTTCAAAGAAACGGGTCATGTGAACGCATATTTTCCGCTTTTTATCCCGAAATCGTTCCTCAGTAGAGAAGCAAGCCACGTTGAGGGCTTTGCCAAGGAATGTGCGGTAGTAACGCACTATCGCTTAAAAAATTCGCCCGACGGCAAAGGTATTGTTATCGACGAGGATGCCCGCCTGGAAGAAGAGCTGATTGTGCGCCCGACCTCCGAAACGATAATTTGGAATACATACAAAAATTGGATTCAATCTTATCGCGACCTTCCTATCCTTGTTAATCAATGGGCTAACGTTGTGCGCTGGGAGATGCGTACGCGCCTTTTTTTACGCACAGCCGAGTTTCTTTGGCAGGAAGGGCATACTGCGCACGCTACCGAAGCCGAAGCAGTGAAGGAAACCGAGCTGATAATCAATCTGTATGCCGATTTCGCCGAAAAATACATGGCTATGCCCGTTATCAAAGGCAGGAAAACGGCAAGCGAACGTTTTGCCGGAGCAGTAGACACGTATTCCATAGAGGCGATGATGCAGGACGGCAAAGCGCTGCAATCGGGTACATCGCATTTCTTAGGGCAAAATTTCGCGAAAGCCTTCGACGTGAAGTTCGCTACTAAGGAAGGAAACCTTGATTACGTGTGGGCTACCTCCTGGGGCGTGTCTACGCGACTGATGGGAGCTCTAATTATGGCGCATTCCGACGACAACGGATTGGTGTTGCCTCCACGATTAGCGCCCACGCACGTTGTGATTGTCCCTATTTATCAAAAACCGGAGCAATTGTCACAATTATCTGAAAAAATTCTTCCGCTACAAAAAGAATTGGAAGCCAAAGGATTGAGCGTAAAGTTCGACGCTCGCGATACCCTAAAACCCGGCTTCAAATTTGCCGAACACGAATTGAAGGGCGTCCCTGTGCGCATCGCAATGGGACCGCGAGACATGGAAAACGGAACAGTTGAAATAGCCCGCCGCGATACGCTCGAAAAGAAAATCTATCCAATGAACCAAGCCGTTGAAACAGTTGTAGAATTGATGGACGCGATTCAGGATAATATCTACAACAAGGCGCTGGGATATCGGAAGGCAAACACCTATATTAGCGATTCATACGAAGAGTTCAAGGAAATATTGGATAAGGGCGGCTTCATCATGGCTCATTGGGACGGTACGCCCGAAACCGAAGAGCGTATCAAAGACAAAACCAAGGCTACTATCCGCTGTATTCCTTTCGATGCGCCCAAAGAAGACGGGAAATGCATCCTTACGGGGAAACCGTCTACGGAAAGGGTAGTGTTTGCAAGAGCGTATTGAAAACGCTGATTATCTAAGCGAAAACGTTGTAGACCCTATCACATAGCCGTCGCAATATATTCTGGCTTCGTAATTACCTTCGGTCAATCTATTGTCGTTGTCGGTAAAAATACAAATTTCTATATCCTTGTTTGCATAATCAACGTCGCGGCGCCTTTCGGTATAAACTATTTCAGCTCCGTTGTATGTTCTGAAAGTAGCGTTTGTTCTGTTGGTTAGCACACTGTTGTCGGGCTTAACAATAACGATATAAATATCTCTCAATCCTGCTACGGCAACAAGATTTTCGCGAAGGGTGAAACATGTTTGCAGTTTGGTAATGTTTCTGACGCGCGGAGTTTCATTGTTGCGGTTGTTCAATCCAATCGTTTTTACGTCGGAAGCAGCAAGTATTTGCGCTATTTGCAGCGAGGTTGTCAATCTATCCCTGTCTTCCGACAGGCGCGCAGTTGTTGTACGCTCGGCGGCAAGGGTTCTGCTAAGCTCAGCTCTTTCTGTCCGCAGAGCCAAGTTGCTCTGATTTAGCGAATCGACCTGAACAATATAACTTCTCAACACTCCGCGAAGCGTCTCTAACTCTTGCTGATACATCCTGATTCGGTATGTATTATCGGCTTGGATAGCAAGCAGCCTGGTGATTCTTTCCTGTTGCTCAGATGCTAAATTCATCAAACTGTCATTGTTGGTTTGCAATGCGCCAAACTCGCCTTGCAAGTCGGTCAAATCATTTTCAAGAATTCTTCTTTGGGTTTCCAAAAACACTTGAATTTCAGCCGCTTCCTTTTCCTGGTCGCTTAATTTCGAGAGCATAATACCCACTGCCGCTGCAAGTACCATAACTATAATTACAAGCAACACGACAACTCCCTTGTTGGCTTTGCTGCTCTTTTGTCCTGCATTTGAATTATTATTTTCCATATATCTACTTTTTACACATCTAAATTCAATAAATAATCGCAAAAGTAGATAAAAATTTTTAAATAAAAACAATAGTTGCAATTTTTTTTGTATTTTTTTTAAAATTAGAATAGTTTTGCACGATTTTTGTATACATTTAATATATATGGATAATTCTGAATTTGTTCGGAAAATAAAAGAGTTGCAGGCTGCCAAAAATGCGGTTATCATGGCTCACTATTATCAAGAGCCTGAAATACAGGATATAGCAGATTTTGTTGGCGACAGCTTGGCATTGGCTCAGAGGGCAGTTGAAACGGACGCCGATATTATAGTATTGGCGGCGGCAATTTTATTGGAGATAAGGCAAAAAAAATAAAACCCGCGAAAAAAGGGGTTTTTTCCCACCCCTAGGCGGGGTGTTTTGTTG
>Ga0099364_10009534_pt1 | contig 13457 bp, 9 predicted proteins | sample TergutTh196P3_FD_73070 | JGI IMG/M metagenome (GOLD analysis project Ga0099364, IMG submission 73070) | Microcerotermes parvus P3 segment gut microbial communities from Pointe-Noire, Republic of the Congo - Th196 P3 | ecosystem: Host-associated > Arthropoda: Insects > Digestive system > Gut ...
TAACGCCATAGAGCATCCGTTGGAAGTAATCTACCTCGCTGTCATATTGCAGTTCTATGATTATTAATTCTTTATCGTCGGCTTCAACGAATATATCCACTCTGTTGAACTTGTCATTTGGAGTGGTTTTGTTGCCTTCGCTTTCACCGATGCGCTTTATGATAATCTTACGACGCAACAACTCGCTCAAAAAGCCCTCCAATATCCCGAAGTTGGCTTTATTGCGTAGCAGGCGTTTCATAGCCCAGTCAAAAGAAATCATACTGCGCGTTTTCATCTATACATTATATAAATACATCTACAAAAACTTCAAAAAATTCAAATAAATCTCGCGGCAAAGATAATGATGTTTTTTTGAAAAACAATTTTTTTTTCAAAAAAAATCAAAAAAAATCAAAAAAAAATTTAAATGCGTTGACCCTGTACCTAAGATACCCAATATTCCTATTCGTAAATGAACGCCTCTAATCCTTTGGTCGCGTGTGTTTTGAAATCGCCGTTTTCGTCGCTGTAGATTAGTAATGCATCAAGCTCGGGATGTTTTTCGAGAAGGATAATGCTTTTCTCCAATCCTGAAGCCATGCATGCTGTTGCCCAAGCATCGGCAGTAATACAGTCGTCAGCAACGATAGTGACGCTAAGCAAATTGTGCATGACCGGATATCCGGTCTTTACGTCAATTGTGTGAGCATATTTAACTCCGTCAATTTCGTGAAAACGCCTGTAATTACCCGATGTTGCTATTGCTCTGTTGTCAAGAAATACAACGGCTTTCCCAAATTCTCCGTAGCCCGCTCCATAAATTGGTTTTTCAACTAAAATTCTCCAGATGTTGCCGTTTTCATTCACTCCGCTCGCAACGCTTTCGCCTCCAATATCTACCAAAAAGTTGCGGCTGCCTTTTGACCTCAAAAAATCGGCAACCACGTCTGCTGCATAACCTTTTGCAATAGAATTCATGTCGAGCATCACGCCTGATAAATCTTTTACTACCTTGTCGCCTTCAATACGAATCTTCTCCATACCCACGTATTGCATCAGGCTATCAATCTTTTTCGGAGATATTTCAGGTTCGTCGCCCGTGAAACCGAACCCCCACAAGTTTACCAAAGGCGCAATAGTTATGTCAAAAACTCCGTCGGAGGCGCTGTTCACTTCTACTGCCTTGTTGAACACCACACGAAAATAATCATCGATTACCGCTGTTTGGTCATTATGATTAATTCGCGAAATCAATGAATTAGGGTTATATATAGAAAGCGATGCGCTGAAATCCCCAAGCAGTTGTATTATTTCTTTTTCATAATCAACGCCTTTCTGACTTTGATATGTTATTCTATAATACGTACCCTGCGTTGTTCCGACATGCCTTAAAAATTTTGACTGCTTGCACGAAAACAAAACTCCCGCACATATTACCAATGTAATCAAAAACCTAAAGCAACGCATTCAACTTGTCTGTCAATATTGCTTTTGACGTCAAACCCACATGTTTATCCACCAATTCTCCGTTCTTGAAGAACAATAAAGCGGGTATGTTGCGAATTGCATACTTTTCAGCGCTTTCGGGACATTGCTCTACATCCGCCTTGCCAACAAGCGCCCTGCCTGCATACTCGTCTGATATTTGTTCTACGTAAGGCGCTATCGCCCTGCATGGTCCGCACCATTCCGCCCAAAAATCAACTATAATAGGCTTTTCCGATTTCAGAACTAATTCATCAAAATTATTATCTGTTATTATTAATGCCATCGTTTTTTATTTTTTTTAAATTAGGGCACAAAAGTACAATAAATTTTTTGTTTCTCCAAAAAAAATTATTCTTTTACAAGAATTTTTTCTACGGCAATCAAATTTTGTTTTTCCATAATCCGCAAAAAATATATTCCGGTTATCTCGGGAGCTTTAAAGTCCACGGTTTTATTGGTTGTTATTAGCGTATTTATTACTTTGCCGACAGTATTGTATAAAATTACAGTCACCTCGCCATAATCGCCCGATGGCATTTCGACCGTCAGGACAGCGCCCCTTTCAACAGGGTTAGGATATGCCGTGGACTTTCTTTCGTCCAAATTGCCCGAATATGCAGGCAATGCCGTCAAAGAGAACGTGCACATCATGATTATGGTATATAAAAACTGCTTCATCTTAACTTCAATTTATATATTATACTACAATTATCACGCCAAAGTTTCATTTTTTAGAATATTTAACAGATTTTTTTTTATTTCAAATATTTTTTACCTTTGTCGCAACTTTTGTTCACGGCAATCATATAATAATATAATGTATAGAATAGGCTTAGATGTAGGTTCTACCACGGCGAAGATTGCGGTCATAGACATGCAGTCTCAATTGCAGTATACCGGTTATTTGCGCCACAATACGCAAATATATGATACCGTTTTGTCGCTGCTTTCTTCGGCGTCGTCCGTAGTTGGCAATTCGCCTATATCCCTCACTATTACGGGTTCGGCGGGTATGGGTATATGCGAACATACCGGTATCGCGTTTATGCAGGAGTTGATAGCCGCCACTGAGGTAGTGCGCCTACTGTATCCGCATGTGCGAACGCTGATTGATATAGGCGGCGAAGATTCGAAGATGATTTTCTTTGAATCGAACCGAATCCCCGACATCCGCATGAATGGCAGTTGCGCGGGTGGCACAGGCGCGTTCATAGACCATATGGCAAGCTTGCTAAATGTTGAAACAGCCGATATGAGCCTGTTAGCAGCGCAGTTTGGCAATATATATCCTATTGCTTCACGCTGCGGAGTGTTTGCAAAAACAGACGTGCAAAATTTGATAAGCCGGAAAATCCCAAAGGAAGATATTGCTGCATCCGTATTCCACGCAGTAGCCGTCCAATCTCTCAATACGCTGGCGCGCGGCTACGATGTTATGCCGCAGGTGATGTTCATAGGCGGTCCGTTTACTTTCCTGCCCGAACTGACAATGGCTTTCGTTCGAGCATTGAACATTTCTGCATCAGACATGGCTACCATAGAACATCCCGAAATAATTCCGGCATTGGGCGCGGCGTTGTTGTGCAAAAGCGAGCAACCCGCAACGATGAGCAAAATACGGACATTAATTGCAGAACGACCGCTACAACAAAAGCATATCGCGACTAATCGTTTGGCTCCGCTTTTCAGTTCCGACGCAGAATGGAAAAAATGGCAGAAAGAACACAAGCCAATAAACGTTGCACGAGCGGCGCTATCAGAATACAAAGGAACCGGCTGTTTCGTAGGCATAGATTCAGGGTCGACCACCACGAAAATTGTTGCGATAGGCATGGACAACGAACTGATATTTGAATTTTACAGCAACAACAATGGACAACCGGTAGAAACCGTTCACGACGGGTTGCTGCAATTTCGCAACAAGGTAGCGGCAGCCGGACTGCAACTTGAAATTTTGCGCAGCGTTGTTACAGGCTACGGCGAGGAGCTTATCAAAGCCGCGTTCAACATCGACGACGGCGTAGTAGAAACCATAGCGCATTATGCCGGAGCAAGTTACATAGACCCCGAACTGTCGTTCATCCTCGACGTCGGCGGACAAGATATGAAGGCTATTTTCGTGCGCGACGGCGTTATACAGCGTATCGAACTGAACGAATCCTGTTCGTCGGGATGCGGCTCGTTCATCGAAACTTTTGGCAAAAACCTCGGTATGTCGGTGCAGGAATTTGCTCTGAAAGCCTGCCAATCAACAGAACCATGCGACTTAGGCACGCGCTGCACTGTGTTCATGAACTCAAAAGTGAAACAATCGCTGCGCGAAAATGCTACTGTGGAAGATATTGCAGCAGGATTGTCGTACTCGGTAATAAAAAACGCTCTAATTAAAGTATTGAACGTGACAAATATGGATGAACTCGGTGAAAGATTATCGGTGCAAGGAGGAACATTCCGCAATCAGTCGGTAAGGCGCGCATTAGAACTGCTATCAAACAAACCCGTTGTTATGACCGATATACCCGAATTGATGGGGGCTTATGGCGCGGCAATCATAGCGCGCAAACAATGGCGGGAATTTGAAGACGCGAAATAAATAAAAATAAATAAATAATTCTAAAAAAAGCATTATATTTGCCGTGTTTTTTTTTAATGTATATGAAAGCAAAAATCTTATTTTTATTGATATCTGTTTCACTTTCGACAGTGCGCGCTGTTGATAGTCAGTTTACTGCGCTGGAACTTGGTATTTCATACATTGCGCAGGACAGGATAGTTCTGATTTCCGAGTTTATGGGCGCTTCGGTAACTTGGAGCTGCAGTCCGCCGCTTATTGCGACAAGCGGCGCAAACATAGGCGCTGTTAGTCGTCCCGAAGTAGGCTCCGGCGATGCTTCCGTATCTCTGACTGCGACAATCACGCCGCCATCGGGTAATGCTTTTACCAAGACGTTTGATGCAATCGTTGCCGAAAAAGATTACGCGAATATGCTGACCTACGTAACAGGCGTCAGTTTCCGCACGGCAGCCGCTTCTCTGGCGGTGCGCGCAGATGGCGAGGCAAATTATACCGTACTGAATAACGGCAAACCCGTAGTCTATCCGAACCGGCTTTTATCGGAAGGAACTGACATTATGAGAACACCATCTCTGTTCCGCCATCCCGACAAAAGTTTCGGGCTCATTGCAGGCAACAATGACAGTAGCGAATTTGCGTATTTCTACGATACGAAGGACTTACGCAGTTATACGAACGAACGATTAGTGCGCCTCAACGCGCAAGGGCTCAACGTGCACAACGCTTTTGCAGCTTACGATAACGCAATAGCTGCCTACCGCGTGTATTGGCAAACCGACGCTTCACCGCAGTGGTACGAAACAATAACTGACCTTGAACAAATTATTGAAGTAAACGCCAATGTTATCCCTCCCGTCAGGGTATCTACCGGCTCTTTGCCGCAAGGGGCGCAGCAGGCGAACGCTATCAGACTGACCAAAGCCGAGCATGACATTATACGTTTGCGCATGACACGTCTTCACAATACCGGAATAACTCCTTTTGAAGATATTTATGTAAAAGAAGGCAGCCCTGTCACATTGCCACCGCAGGCTATTCTTGAATATAACGACGGCACAGCCAAGCATATGAACGTGGACTGGAACAAGGATGATGTAGCCCGCATAAGCAGACCGGGCAGATATACGGTAAACGGTGTTATCAATCAACAAACATACATAGAGCCGTTTATCAGATACCGCGCCGACCCGATGGTTTTCAAAGACCCTGACAGTGATTACTATTACTTCACCGGCTCATATCCCACATGGGCTGGCAGCAACAACGATAGCTATACCGGCGTAGGCTACGACCGGATTATCTTACGCCGCTCAACTACCGTACAGGGGCTTGGCGGTACGGTGAAGATAGAAGGCGAACCGGCGGGAGGCAGCACGCCCGCAGGTCCATACAACCCCAACAACATAGAAGAAATCACAATATGGCGTCAGGCAACTGCCGGCAACGCTTTCAACAGATATATATGGGCACCCGAAATACAAAAAATTAACGGTGTGTGGTACATACTTTTCACGTCAAGTAATGCGACTAACAGCGTTTGGTCAATCCGTCCCGCATTCCTTGTAAACCGCGGCGACCCGTTCAATCCAGCCGATTGGAACGAAATATACCGCCTCGAGCCATTGCCCGACGACCCGCACAATTTTGAAATATTCTCATTAGATATGACCTATTTCAAAGCAAATGGCAAAGACTACGTCACCTGGACGCATAAACCGGGCAATAATTCAACGCTGGTACTCGCCGAAGTTGAACCCAACGCCCCATGGAAGCTTAAAAGCAACGTCATTTTGCTACATCAGCCAAGCTTTGCATGGGAATGGGAAAACACGCCAAGACAAGAACACAGAGGCGGACACCGAATTAACGAAGCGCAGGCTGTTATCAAAAAAGACGGAATAATATATATGGCATACTCAGGCTCGACCGTGGACCATAACTACTCGATAGGCATGATAACCGCAAAAGAAACCGACGCCCTATTAAATCCTGACAGTTGGACTATACAGCGTTTTCCGTCGCTATCGACGGCAGACCTGAACAATCAAAGCGGACCGGGACATAACTCTTTCACAATAGATGCCAATGGAAACCCCATCATAGTCTATCATGCGCGCATTCCGGGCGAACACGACGGAACCGGCAACGGAGGGCTTGATGACCCGGGACGTCATGCCTTCGTAAAACCGGTGCAATACAACATATTCGGCGATATAATTTTGTACATGACGCCGGAAGAAGAACTTAATCCGAAATTTAAAAACGTCAGCATAACCATTGTGGTGAATTAATATATGTTAAATTTCATAAAGAAAAAAATAGAAAAAAGCCGACAAAAGAGAACTTTTAAAGAATATGATTATGTTGTAAAAAGTTTTCAAATTGCTGAAGACCGGATAGGAAAAATTGATTATGCCGCATGGCTTCATCCGTTCGAAAATCCAAAAATTTTTACAGATGATGATATACGTTTTTATAAAAAAATAGTTCAAAAAGGAGCAATGGCTATTGATATTGGCGCACACACAGGAGATACAACACTTCCGATGGCTCTTGCAGCAGGGAAAGAAGGATTAATCCTGGCTCTGGAACCAAACCAATATGTTTATAAAATATTGGAAAAAAATGCTTCTCTAAATAAGGATAGTACGAATATTGTTCCGTTATGTTTTGCGGCTACTTCCGAAGATGGAGAATTTACGTTCAATTACTCGGACGCCTCTTTTTGCAACGGAGGTTTTTTGTCGCAAAACAAGAATAAAAAACATGGACACGATTTCACATTGAAGGTCAAAGGAGTAAATCTTGAACGTTATCTGTTTGAAAATTACAAAGATGACCTAAGCAGATTGAAATTAATAAAAGTTGATGCAGAAGGATATGACGCGCAAATATTGAGGTCTATTCCGAAAATTATTAATGATTATAAGCCAAATCTGATAGTTGAGTGCTATAAAAGGTTAACTTTGGAAGAACGAAATGAACTTTATGATGTTATTGAAGGCTATGGATACGATATTTTTTATCTCGAAAATTTTGAAAAAAATGGAGAAAAAAAGAAAATTGAGAAAAAAAACATGACGGCTCAACGTCATTTTGATATCTTAGCAATCATTAAATAAAGCGGTTTTATTGTCATGTTTATTCCTACATCCAAAAAAGAAATTGAAGCGCTCGGATGGGCGGAATTGGATGTTATTCTGTTCACCGGCGACGCCTATATAGACCATCCCGCGTTTGGCGCGGCTGTGATAGGGCGCGTGTTGGAAGCCGATGGCTTTCGAGTAGCCATTGTGCCGCAACCCAACTGGCGCGACGACCTGCGCGATTTCAAAAAAATGGGAGCTCCCCGCCTGTTCTTTGGCGTCACGGGCGGATGCATGGACAGCATGGTGAACCACTACACCGCCAACAAGCGTCTGCGCAGCAACGACGCATATACAGCAGGCGCAACAGCCGGTTTTCGCCCCGACGATGCAGTAACAGTATACTCGCGAATATTGAAAAATCTTTTTCCGGAAACGCCCGTAGTCATAGGCGGAATTGAAGCATCGCTGCGCCGACTGACACATTACGACTACTGGCGCGATACGCTTAAACCAAGCATTTTGCTCGACAGTCGCGCCGATTTGTTAGTCTACGGAATGGGCGAACATATTATACGCAAGATAGCGCGACATTTGAACGAAGGCAAAAAAATTAACGAATTGACAGAAATCCCACAAACGGCATTCTTAGTCCAAACTCTGGAATCTTTGAATTTCGGAATCTTTGAATCTTTAAATTCTTTTGAAGATTGTTTAAAAGACAAGCGAAAATTTGCAGAAAATTTCTGTCTGCTCGAAACCGAATCCAACAAAATGCACGCTGCGCGTTTGATAGAACCTGTAGCCGGAAAATATGCAGTAGTAAATCCGCCCGAATACCGGTTTGACGAAAACGACGTTGATTTTGCATTTGACCTGCCCTACACACGGTTGCCCCATCCGCGCTACAAAAATAAACCGATACCTGCTTTTGAGATGATTAAATTTTCGGTGAACATTCATCGCGGATGTTTCGGAGGATGCAGTTTTTGCACAATATCAGCGCATCAGGGAAAATTTATAATCAACCGTTCCGAGCGCTCTATTCTCAACGAAATAAGGCAAATTGTACAAATGCCGGACTTCAAAGGATATCTGACAGATTTGGGCGGTCCATCGGCAAACATGTATTGCATGAAAGGGCGCGACGCCGGTTTATGCAGCAAATGCAGCCGATATTCGTGTATTTACCCGAAGCTGTGCAAAAATCTTGACAATAGTCATTCGCCGCTGTTGGCATTGTACGCGAAAGTTCGCAATATGGAAGGTATAAAAAAGCTCTTTATCGGCAGCGGTATCCGCTACGACCTGTTCATGGATGCCCACGGTTTCCTGAGCCGCGAACACGCCCGCTATTTCGACGAATTGTTGCAACATCACGTATCGGGCAGGCTAAAGGTGGCGCCGGAGCATATCAGCCCGCACGTCCTAAAAGCGATGCGAAAACCGATTTTTGAAATTTTCTTGAAAATGAAAGAAGAATTTGAGCGCATCGACCGCGTCAAAAAATTGCGGCAACAACTTGTGCCATACCTCATTTCAAGCCATCCGGGCTGCACCGAAGCCGATATGCGGCAATTAATAGGAATAATGCAACAAAAACGCATCAACCGCTCGCTGCAAGTGCAAGATTTCACCCCAACGCCAATGACACTGTCGTCAGTAATGTACTACTGCGGTTTCGACCCCTACACAGGCAAAAAACTGTACGTAGCGCGTCAAAAGGAAGAAAAAATGAAACAGAAAGAATATTTTAATTCTTTTATTCAACCGTTACCGATTTAGCCAAATTTCGCGGCTGGTCTACGTCTCTGCCTTTATACACTGCAATATAATAAGCCAGCAACTGCAAAGGCGCCGACGCCAGAATAGGCGATAACTGTTCGCAAGTACGCGGTATCTCTATGATATAGTCGGCAATTTTTCTGACAACTTCATCATCGGGATTGATTACCGCGATTATCTTGCCGCCTCTCGCTTTGATTTCCTGAATATTACTAATCATTTTTTCATAAACCTTGTCGGTAGTAGCGATGACCACTACGGGCATTTCACTGTCAATAAGAGCGATAGGTCCATGTTTCATTTCTGCGGCGGGATACCCTTCGGCATGAATGTAGGAAATCTCCTTGAGTTTCAGCGCACCCTCCAACGCCGCCGGATAATTGTAACCGCGTCCCAGATAGATGAAATTTCGGGCGTATGTGAATATTTTTGCAAGGTCGGCTATTTGTTTATCCAACTGAAGAATTTCGGAAATCTGTTCGGGGAGTTGGGACAGATGTTTTATTTTATCAAGATAAAAATCCTGTGCAATGGTTCCCTTTTGACGTCCGAGCGTCAGGGCAAGCATCGTCAACACTGTAACCTGTCCGGTAAACGCTTTTGTTGAAGCCACGCCAATTTCCGGTCCCACATGTATATATGCGCCCGAATTGGTTGCCCGGGCAATGGACGAACCCACCACATTACAAATGCCGAAGATAAATATTCCTTTATTTCGCGCAAGTCCGATGGCGGAAAGCGTGTCGGCTGTTTCGCCCGACTGCGACATGGCGATAACTATATCATCCTTGTCGAGAACAGGATTGCGGTAACGAAATTCGGAAGCATACTCAACCTCAACAGGTATTCGACACATCTCTTCTATGAGATACTCGCCGATAAGCGCTGCGTGCCACGAAGTGCCGCAGGCAATTATAATGATACGTCTGGCATTGAGGAATTTATCTTTATTATCTATCACTCCTGACAGAACAACATTTGTCATGTCCACATTTATTCTTCCACGAATGGCGTCAAAAATGGTCTTTGGCTGTTCAAATATTTCTTTGAGCATAAAGTGCGGGTAACCTCCTTTTTCGCGTTCCGAAATACAGATTTGCAGTTGTTTGATGTCTATCTTTGCCTCATTATTGTCAACGTCAACAATCTTCAAACCCTGTTCGAGCGAAATATCCGCAACTTCGCCATCGTTAAGATAAACAACCTTATCGGTGTATTCGATAATCGGCGCTGCGTCCGATGCGAGAAAAAATTCCCCTTCGCCAATACCCACTACCAAAGGACTGCTTTTTCGGGCTGCGATAATTTTTGTTTTATTTCCCTTTTCGATGATGGCAATAGCATAAGCCCCGACCAACTCTTTAAGCGCCCGCCTGACAGCTTCGGATAAAGAACATTTGTTGGTATTTCGTATATACTCAATAAGTTGAATGATTACCTCGGTATCGGTTTCGCTCTTAAAACTGTATCCGTTGGCTTTCAAAGCCTCTTTAAGCACGGCATAGTTCTCGATGATTCCGTTGTGGATGAGCGCAAGATTCTGACTTTCGGAATAGTGCGGATGGGCGTTCACATCGTTAGGCTCGCCGTGAGTTGCCCATCGGGTATGCGCTATGCCGATATGACCGCTGACGTCTTTTGATTGAGCAAAACGCTCTAATTCAGCAACTTTACCCTTACTTTTATACACTTCCAAATTTCCGCCGTTGGTGACAAGCGCTACTCCGGCGCTGTCGTATCCGCGATACTCCAAATGACGCAACCCTTTTATCAATTCAGGATATGCATCCCTGCTACCAATATATCCGACTATTCCACACATAAATTTATTATTTTTCTGCAAAATTACTGTTTGCGATTATTTTCAATAATCCCTCCTAACCTCCATAATCTTTTCTTCCAAAACCCGCATCTGCTCTTCCTGCAACACCTTCTTATACTCTATCGGCGTTATCTTTATAAATTCACCAACCAATGCGGGGTTATCCATAATAGTTTTAGCGGCTTCGCTACCTGTGTAGCGGTAATGCTTTTCTATCAATGTCATCAATTCCTCGATATCTGCGCGATTATCAACCAATGACAGTTCCACCATTTCCATGTTGCATCTCGCGTCGAAGTCGTCGTCTTGGTTTCGGACGTATGCTACGCCGCCGCTCATGCCTGCGCCGAAGTTGCGTCCGGTGTAGCCAAGCACTACTACTCGTCCGCCGGTCATGTATTCGCAGCAGTGTTCGCCGGCGCCTTCAACAACGGCTTTAGCGCCGCTGTTGCGAACGCAGAAACGCTCGCCAACGCGCCCATTGATATATACCTCGCCGGAAGTTGCGCCATACAACAGCGTATTGCCAGCGAGCACGTTTCTTTCGGGATTGTAAACAGAGCCTTGGGCGGGCGTTACTATAATTTTGCCGCCCGACAGTCCTTTGCCCAAGTAATCGTTTGCCTCGCCGCGAAGCCGGAAGGTCAAGCCTTTTGTCAGAAACGCGCCGAAACTTTGACCAGCCGAGCCGTCGAAGGTTGCCGTAAAACTGTCATCGTCGTGTAGAGACGTGGCATGCCGCGTCTCTAAATTATCAGACGTGGCATGCCGCGTCTCTACTATGCCGGCAAGGGTGGCGCCAACCGAGCGGTCGGTATTGCTTATCGCAAACTCCGCCGATGCGCGTCCTTCGTTATATGCCTGTATCAGTTGCTGTTGCAGAGGCGATTTTTCGAGCGCTTCCTGAACGGTTGTCTTGCGCAACGGTTGATTGTCGGCTGATGCGGGCATATAAAGGATTTTCGAAAAATCAACCTTGTCTATTTTTGTGCCTGTGGGAGGCTTCACGACAAGCAAATCAGTACGCCCTACTATGTCGTCTAATCGTGTAAATCCCATATCAGCAAGTATTTCGCGCAGTTCTTCGGCAATGAAACCGAAATAATTGACAAGATAATCGGCGTTGCCTGTGAAACGTTTTCGCAGTTGTGCATTTTGCGTTGCTATGCCTACCGGACAGGTGTTCAGGTGGCATTTGCGCATCATCACGCAGCCCAGCACAATCAGCGCGCTTGTAGCGAAACCGAACTCTTCGGCTCCCAGTAGCGCGTTCAACGCTATGTCGCGCCCTGTTTTAATCTGACCGTCCACCTGGATGGTCACTCGCGAGCGCAGACGGTTCAAGACCAATGTCTGCTGCACTTCGGCAAGTCCAATCTCTGCTGATGTTCCGGTGTGGCGAATTGAGCTCATCGGACTGGCTCCCGTTCCGCCTTCACAGCCGCTGATTATGATAATATCTGCTTTTGCTTTTGCAACACCCGCCGCTATTGTGCCAACGCCGCTGCCGGCAACAAGTTTAACGCTCACTTTTGCGCGCGGATTGACGTTCTTCAAATCGAAAATAAGTTGCGCCAAATCTTCGATTGAGTATATATCGTGGTGCGGAGGCGGCGAAATAAGCGAAATTCCGGGTATTGAGTGCCGTGTTTTGGCAATCACCCCGTCTACTTTAAAACCGGGCAGTTGCCCGCCTTCGCCGGGTTTTGCGCCCTGTGCTATTTTAATCTGAATTTCGTCGGCATTGACGAGATAATTTGTCGTTACGCCGAAGCGTCCCGATGCCACCTGTTTGATAGCGCTTCTGGCTATGGTGCTGAAACGTGCGGGGTCTTCGCCGCCTTCGCCGGTGTTGCTTTTGCCGCCTATGCGGTTCATCGCCGTTGCCAACGCCTCGTGAGCCTCTTTGCTGATAGAGCCAAACGACATCGCGCCTGTGACAAATCGCCGCATAATTGCCGAAGCAGGCTCTACTGACGAAAGTTCGACAGGATTGCGGAGATAATCCAAACGGTCGCGCAAAAAAATCGGCTCCGCCTTGTCGTTTACAGCCGCGCTAAATTCCTTGTACTTATAGTAACAACCCGTTCGCGTGGCTATTTGCAACGTGACAATGGTTTCAGGGTTCCATGCGTGCTTTTCGCCGTCCTTGCGAAAACTGTACTGTCCGAGGTCGCCCATTTGAAGCGTATGATGCGTCATGATATTTTATTTTTATTATTTCGCCGCGAAGGTCGGACATCGGCAGAACTATTTTTATATTTTTTTTATATTTTTTTTTATAAAAATATCGAAAATATAAAATTTATATCAATCATAGCCTTTTGCTGACTAATTTATATTAGACAAAGGCGTTTTTCAAAAAACGATAATATCAAACATAGCAGGTTTCAAAAACCTTCGATGTTTTTCATCTGCTGACTAACAACCACACGTCTCTATGCTCTTGATGCCTTGCGCGAATATCGGCTATTTGGGCGCGGGCAACATTTTCTGCGTTATAGCCTCCTACTGATATACGGAAAAATCCGAGTTCGCTTACGAGAATTATCGGCGAAAAGCCTTTATCTGCAAGATAAGCAGTGCGTTGACGAGCATTGGCTATTTCCCTGAAAGAACCAATAATTACATAATATCTATATAGAGGCTGGTTTTCGAACTCTTCTACCAGTGAAACACTTTCGGTACGAACGGTGACATCGGTAGTGGAAATTTCCTC
>Ga0099364_10009535_pt1 | contig 13456 bp, 15 predicted proteins | sample TergutTh196P3_FD_73070 | JGI IMG/M metagenome (GOLD analysis project Ga0099364, IMG submission 73070) | Microcerotermes parvus P3 segment gut microbial communities from Pointe-Noire, Republic of the Congo - Th196 P3 | ecosystem: Host-associated > Arthropoda: Insects > Digestive system > Gut ...
CAGCGCCTATATTTCCGCTTACAACAGTAATAATGGCCTGCACTGTTATCGGAAGCAGAACCAGCGTTATAGCCATGTTTTTACTGTATTTGTTTTTGAACATATATATCGCAGCTACAGCAAAACCGAATAAAATAGAACACAATGAACAAAGGAGGAAACTGTTAATGGCCGGCATGGTATTAATAATACTACCGGTAAAAATATCAAGCACTTAAGGTCTCCTTATTTTTAAATTCCGGCTGCTTAATAATAAAGCCGGTATAGCACTTGCCATATTTAGAAAATGATACAGGAAATACTTTATGCTCACATAATGTATGTGCCATCCATAGAGGCATCCCGCCGCCGGCTTTAATTTCCATTACAATAGTGTTTTTTGGAAGCAGAAAAGTCCCGTAATCAGGGTTAAAAAAATCCAATTTTTCCAGGCGAAAACGTATATCCGAATCAAATGTAACACGTAGATCCTTTTGTTCCCGTCCGGTAAAGGCAGTTCTTTTAAACGAAATATAAACTTTTTCAAAAACAGAATTCCTTTTAATATAAAAACACAGTTCCTGCGATATTTGTGAACTTTCCTCCGCTGCAAGATCCTGAACAGATCGGTATGATAATTCCCTGAATGGAAGTGCAATCCTTCTTTTATATACAATTCCCTTAAATTTTTTCTTTAGCTCAAGAAACACCGTGCTTTCCTTGTTCGGCATATCATAACAGCGAAGGCGCAGTTTTTCCTTATACAAAGGTTTTTCAATTGATGTACGGATCACATCCCAGTTTTCTGTATCGAAATACAAATTTTGTACCAGATTTTCGCCAAACTGATCCGGTTTCATGTTTTTAGAAAATAGTTTCTGAAACTCTATACATTGCTCTTTTGAAATGATGTATTTTTTTTCATTACGATTAAAATTACTTTGCATTAGGTATCTCCCAGAGTCCTACAATTTTAGCAAAATCCCAGCAACACTCGCAGCAGCAATATAAAACAGGGGGTGTTTTTTAAATTTCCAGACCAGAAAGAAAAAGACTCCAAACATTATAATTTCTTTCCATCGAAAAGCTTCGTACCAGGTTCCGCCGTTTAATGTATTCATCGAATACAGGGAAAGGATGATTACTCCAAAACCGGCAGCGGAAATAAGCCCCGCGGCTGCAGGGCGCATGCCGGCAGAAGCGGCCTGTACAGCGGAATTTTCCTTAAAAGCAGCAAGGACACGGGCAACCAGGACAATTACAATAATTGCCGGGCTTATTAAACCTAAAGGGGCAATGATTGTTCCGGGAATGCCTGCGGCAAGGTAGCCGGTTTGGGCACAGGTATTTACTCCAAGAGCCCCTGGAGTACATTGGGCAATGGCTAGAAAGTTTCCGATGTTTTCCGGCGTAAGCCAGTCATAACGGGCAGCCATATCGTACAGGAAAGGCAGTGTTGCAAGTCCCCCGCCTATGGAAAAAAATCCTATCTTTAAAAATTCTAAATACAGCGCCAACAGATTCATTGATCGTTCTCCTCGTTTTTAACTATGGTAACTTTTTTTGGTCTGTATAAAAGCCAACCCACAAGTCCTGCACCCAATACGACATATACCGGCGATGTTCCCAGGATGATAACAAGGGAAAAAGCAATAATACAAATTGCGACGCTTTTTACATTTTTATAAAAGCCCTTAATAAGCTTGATTATTGTATCTACGATAATTGCACCCACTGCGACTCGTATCCCGGCAAAGGCATGTTGTACTACTGCATGTTCGGCAAAGCCGCTTATAAAAATGGATATAAGCGCCATAAAGGTAACACCGGGAACAGCAAAGCTTATGGTAGCAATAACAGCGCCGGGAAAGCCCTTACGTTTATATCCTATAAAGGTAGCCATATTAATGGCAATGATGCCGGGGGTTATTTGGGCAATGGTATAGTAATCTATAACTTCATCCATGGTGATCCAGCCTTTTTTCTGAATCAACTCTTTTTCCAGTACGGGAACCATTGCATAGCCGCCGCCGAATGTAGATAAACCGATTTTAAAAAAAGTCCAGAAAAGATCAACATATTCTTTTAAATTGCTTGATTTATTGTTCATGATCTTCCCTTTTTAATCAAATTGAACAATCGAAAGGCCAAGTTCTTCGAGTTGTTTTTTTTCAACTTCGCCTGGACTGTTATCCATGGGACTTGCAGCAAAAGAATTTTTCGGAAAGGCAATTACTTCTTTAATGGAAGTTTCCCCGGCCATGATCATTACCAGCCGGTCAAGCCCCGGAGCTATACCGCCGTGGGGAGGCGCGCCATACTTAAATGCATTGGTTAAAAACCCAAACTTTGCTTCGGCTTCTTCTTCGCCGATTCCGGCAATAGAAAATATTCGTTTTTGTAAAACCGGATCATGAACTCTGATAGAGCCGGAAGCCAGTTCATAACCATTAAGAACCAGATCGTACAGGTCTCCTTTTACCGATCCCGGATCCGATTCCAGGGTATCAAGGTATTGATCCTGGGGCATGGAAAAAAGATGGTGAGCAGCATCCCAGCCTTGTTTATCTTCGTTGTATTCAAAGAGGGGAAAGTCTACAATCCATACAAATGCAAAGGGGCCGGGTTCCGCAGCATTATCCTGTTTAATTCCGGCAAGGCAAAGGTCTTTACCAAGTTTGGATCGTACTGCTCCCAAAGCAGTATTTGTTATGATTCGTTTTGCATCTGCAACAATAAGGATTAGATCGCCGGGCTTTGCTCCCAGGTCTTTTATTATTGATGCCTGATCATCAAAAAACTTGGAAACACCACCTTCCAGCAGAGGAGCATTTTCTGTACCGGCAACTTTCATCCACGCCATACCTTTGGCTTTGTAGATTTTTGCATGGGCTTCCAGTTCTTCGATTTGCTTACGGGAATATATCCCATTTTTACCAAAAGCCTGGGCGGGTACTACAATGGCTTTTACTGCGCCGCCGGCAGAAAGTGCATCCTTAAAAGCCTGGAAGTTTCCTGCTTTTGTATGGGAGCTAAAATCCAATAGGGGAAGTTCAAAGCGCAGGTCGGGCTTGTCTGTGCCGTAATTTTCCATGGCCTCTTCATAGCTTAAGCGTTTAAATTGTGCAGGAAGCTCAATACCCAACGTTTGCTTGAATACATGGCCCAAAAGTTTTTCGGTCATGGAAAGTACATCGTCGCGGCTAACAAAACTCATCTCTATATCTATCTGGGTAAACTCCGGTTGCCTGTCTCCCCGGGCATCCTCGTCCCTATAGCAGCGGGCTATCTGAAAGTATTTGTCAAATCCCGAAACCATTAAAAGCTGTTTATAAATCTGCGGAGACTGAGGCAGGGCATAAAAGGTGCCGGGATGAAGCCGTGAAGGAACCAAAAAATCCCTCGCCCCTTCGGGAGTTGATCGGATAAAGGTAGGGGTTTCAATTTCAAAAAAACCGTTTGCATTCATCCATTCGCGGACTGCAAAACATACCGTATGACGAAGGCTTATACGCCGCTGCATTCCCCCGCTGCGAAGATCAAGGTATCTGTATCTAAGGCGCAGATCTTCGTTTGCATTGGTCTGTTCCTCTATCTGGAAAGGCAGAACTTCACATGTATTAAGCAATACAAGCTTTTGTACGGCTACTTCTATTTCTCCGGTAGGCATTTCGAGGTTTATCATGGATTCGGGCCGGGGCCGGACTATTCCTTCTATGGCAATACAGTATTCATTGTGAAGCTGTGAAGCAAGGGCAGAAAGTTCTGCCGGCGCATCCTGATCTATTACCGTTTGGGTTATACCATAACGATCCCGGATATTTATAAATGTAATGCCGCCATGATCCCTGGAGCGGTTTACCCAGCCGTTTAAAACAACAGTTTTTCCGGCATCGCTTTTCCGTAAAGAACCGCAGTCTATTGTTCTTTTGTACTGTTCCATCTATCGTTTCAATAAATAGTACTCTTTAAGTATTGTCAATAGCTGGTCGATACAGAAGTATGGGTCTCTTTGTATTTTTATTGATGCTGGCAGGTACAGCTTGTGCTACGGATTTAGAAGCCAGTATAATCGAAGCTGTACCGTCCAGCGCGGCTGTACCGTCCAGCACGGCACCGTCCAACGGAGTTGGACTGGAAGCTCCTGTCACAGAACTTATACCGGAAACCCCGAGCTATATCATGGGAAGAGGCGAAACCTGGGCAGAACTGCTGGTATCATTTTTATTACATGAAAATAACGATGCTGACAGCAGCTTTGTAGAGCAGTTGGCAGCTTATTATATAAGGGAAGCGGAAATCGAAGGGGTAAATCATGATATTGCCTTTGCTCAGATGTGCCTGGAAACGGGATTCCTCCGCTTTGGGAACCTGGTAGTTCCCGAAATGAATAATTTTGCCGGCTTGGGCGCCATAGGCCCCGGAGAACATGGAGTGTGGTTCCCCAGTGTAGAAATCGGAGTCCGTGCCCATATTCAGCACTTAAAAGCCTATGCCTCTGTCGAACCCATGCAAAGAGAACTGGTAACCCCCCGTTACCGCTTTGTCCGCCGCGGATCTGCCCCGGCAATCCAGGGTCTTGCCGGAACCTGGGCTGCGGATCCATTGTATGCAGAAAAAATCGAGAATATACTTCGACGACTATATGTATTTAGGGATCAATATTACGAGTCTAAAACACCGCATTAAGTACTAGAACTCCAGGTGCAGGTTCTCAAAAATACCCCGCGTTCCCGGAGGCCCTTCCAGAATAAAATCAAAATAAGATAACATAGGATTATCCGGATTATGCTTTCGGGCTTCTTCCCATAGTTTGTGCTTTTCAACATCCGGCAGGGATGCCAGAAAAATGCCGTTAAGCATCATACGATACAGGTTTTCCATGCTTTTTTTGCTCATAAAGCCTCCACTTATTAGTATTGCCAATTTGAGAATAATTAGCAAGAGGAGCAGTAAACTCTAATTTGTCGCTCTAACCATGGCACACAAAAACCCGTATAAACACCGGCAAAGGGCAGGCAACCCCAGGGCTGGCAGCCTGCGACTTGGAGCTATTGACAAAAAATACCTTTTGTATTATTTTAATACTAAAGAATATCAAAAGTATTAAAAGGAATTTTTTATGGTAACCAGCAGGGCAATTAAACTTTCCGGTACTGTTATCTCCGAAGCAAATAAATATGCCGCGGTTTTTTCACGTTCTGTACCCAAGCAGATTGAACATTGGGTAAAAATCGGCAGAATTGCAGAAGAAAATCCCGATCTTCCCTATAGTTTTATAAAAGATATTCTGGTTTCTTTGGAAGAAACAAAAACGGAAAAGCCTATCCCATACAAATTTGGCTAGATTATGCAGGTTATACTATATCCCGCATTTGAAAGAGTGATAAAAAAACTCCATTCCAATGCCAAAAAAGATTTGGATAAAGCCGTCAAAATATTAATAAAAAATCCTAAAACAGGCGAGCTAAAAAAAGGTGATTTAAGAGGAATAAGAGTATATAAATTTAAAATGGTTCATCAATTAGCTTTGCTTGCATACAAATATGAAGAAACAAAAAAGAGCCTAATTCTTCTTGCTCTGGGGACACATGAAAATTTCTATCGTGGCTTAAAGAAATAAAGGCTATTATGCGGCACGGCTGAGAATGCTGAGCAAACTCCTATGCCGTATATTTACTTACGGTGTTATCACAATGCCGGTTGCAACTGCACCGTTCCCAGTCTTGGGCAGCGCAGTACGTATTCCGTTTCGCCAATATACCGCATCAGGGCCGGCATTTCCAACAATGTATACATTTGAGCCTGAGACGGCGATTGTAGTTGCTGCACTGCTCCCACTTCTGGGCAGCACGGTACGCCTTCCGTTTAGCCAATACACCGCATCAGGGTTTCGAGCATCGCCGTCCTGTCCAACGATGTAAACATCCGAACCTGAAACGGCAATTGCAGATGCAGATGCATCACCAGTCTTGAGCAGCACGGTACGCGTTCCGTTCAGCCAATACACCGCATCATCGCCGTCATATCCAGCGATGTAGACATCCGAGCCTGAAACGGCGATCGCATTTGCCCCTGCAATGTTCCCGCTCTTAGGCAGCACGGTACGCGTTCCATTTAGCCAATACACCGCATTAACTTCGTCACGTCCAACGATGTGGACATCCGAACCTGAAACGGCGATCGCATTTGCCCCTGCAAGGCTCCCGCTCCTGGGCAGCACGGTACGTGCTCCATTCAGCCAATACACCGCATCATTGCCGTCCCGTCCAACGATGTAGACATCAGAGCCTGAAACAGCGATTGAATTTGCATAAGCTCCATTTCCAGTCTTGGGCAGCACGGTATGCGTTCCGTTTAGCCAATACACCGCATTAACGTTAGGAAAATTGCCGTCCGATCCAACGATGTAGACATCCGATCCTGAAACGGCGATTGCATTTGGGCGTGCACTGCCCCCAGTCCGAGGCAGCACGGTACGCGTTCCGTTCAGCCAATACACCGCATCAAGGTTGTCCTCTCCAACGATGTGGATTTGCTGGGCAAGCGCTGTTGATAGTGCGAATGAAAGCATAAATAACAAAACAAGCGTTGTTTTCTTCATTAACAGTAGCTCCTTAAAAGAATGCTAAAGTAATATAATAACTTGAGTGTGTGAAAGAAGCAAGGTTAGGGCTTGGAAAGCGTTAGCTCGGCGAACATTTTTAACCACAATTTGCCGCTCTGATCATTGCAAGCATCCTGGTAAACGATTGTGGACCTTCCCGTCTGAATGAACCAAGTCGTTCGTCTGTAAAGGTACAGTCTGTACAGTAGGCAATGTGTTGTACTCCTCGGGAAACCAGGAGCCGGGCATTTGCTGCCTGGAGGGAAATATAAGAGCCGGAAGGATCATGGCGTACTGCTCCGAATTCTGTATCAAACCATTCTGCACGCTCTTTATCTACCTTGTAGCAGCAGCTTTGTATACAGGGGCCAAGGACAGCGGCTATGGCCTCTGGCCTGGCTCCTGCTTTTTGCATGATATCAAGGGCATTTAATACAATGCCAGTTCCTTTCCAGCCGGAATGAACAAGCGCAAAATATCCATTTTCTGTATCAAGTAAAAAAACCGGAAGGCAGTCTGCAACAGTTATTGCCAGAATTGGAACAGAAGAAAAGCTTACCATGCCGTCTCCTTCCCGGGCAAAGTTATCTGGATTCGGCAAGTATCCCTGATCTTCTGCCTGCGGCTTTCCCAAAATAAAGACATCTTTGGAATGGATTTGATAAAGGCTGTACACTTTTTCCGCCGGAATCTTCAGAGATGAAAAAAAATCTTCTCTCTTCATATTTGGCGAAGCTAATTTAAAAACCATATCCCCGGCAGAACGGGCAGAGATAAGACAGGAAGGGACAGGGTTTTTTAAGCTATTGTTATTGCCAATCGAAACAACAGGCTCTTTATTAAAAATAAAGGGGAAACGGGCATAAAGCCCATTATCAAATTGCAGCGTAAAAGGATACAAGCCGGACAAAATCATAGTGTATATTATTGCAGCGTCTTAATAGCCTGATGCGCTGATACCTGCTTCCATTTTATCGATATCATCCATAAGCTTAAGAGTTTTTGCAAACTGCTGAATCGTTTCACCGACTCCATCCAAAAAAGCAGTTCCCCTGCCTGCAATAACAGAAAGATTGCCAAGTGTGTCATATTTGCCATCATCCGTTTTTTGTATAATTCCCTCCAGCACTTTATTCATTGTATCAAGGGCATCCCTGGTCTGATCTATTATTCGGTCCGCTTCGTTGTGGGCTTCTTCCAAAACAAGCTGTACTTTACGCCGTTTTACCGGCAAAGAAGACATATCATTTTTTGCCTGTAAATAACGTTTGCCAAAATCTCCTTCGGAAGATAAATTCTGGTCAAAAAGTTTAACTCTATCTTCTATTTTAATAAGTGTATTGTAACTTTCGGTAAATTCTGTACGGTTATCCTTTTTTATGAACTCACCATCTATTAAGATAGGCCTAAGAAATTTACTTGCTTCTCCCATTAAAACAACAGAATAAAAAGTCAATAGAAAAGAAAGACAAAAGCTGCCCCTAATTTTAATTCCTGCCGGGTTTTGTTCGGAATATATATGTTCCAGCGTTTTTAAGCTTGTCCCCTTAAAAAAATAACGGAAAGCATTTTGAAGATCACGCTGATGCCTTGTTCTGGTAAAAGAAAGAAAGTTCTCTTCTACCTGATGTTTCCAGCGATCTTTAAAAGTAACAAACCAGTCTTCTCCGCCGCTGATTGTTTTGGCAGAATAATTTGCATCTCTGGAAATACATCTAAGAAGTTTTGTAAGCGGCACTTCAAAGTTAAAATCCCGAATGGCCTGAAGTGAAACTTCTGCCTGAACCAGCAGCCTGCGCATTTCATTTTGAATATCAAAATTCGGATCATCGCTTTTTTCCATTAGAACAAAAACAAACAGCGATTGCAATAAAGCAATGGGAGGAGGAGTTTTAAGCGAATAAAGAATATTGTTTAATAAAATAAGCTGATCCTGTGCCGAAGCGGCAGGACATATATAACCCTGGGAAGACTTGTCGAAAATAAATGAATTAATCAGCCGGTCAAAAAGAAACGATGCAAGCTGTTTAAGGCAAAAGAGGGAACGGGCATTTTTATACATTTTTGCCTTGTCTTCTTCGCCTATGCCGGAAAGAATTTCTTCCAGGGTTTTTACAGCTTTTTTTCTAAGCTCCATTTCTTCCATGTTCGGATTACTGGATACCAGAAATGCAGGATCTAATTCGGCAGTAATTTTTTTATGAATTTCCTGCAGTTCCAAAGAACCCAGAAATACCATCAGCCCTCCCTTATCCCGGTTAAAGCTCGCATCAAGGGCATTATAAAAAAAACGCGAACCGTCCCGTAATTTTATTAGTTCTTCCTGAAACTTTGGAAGAAGCATATCTTTTTGATAATGATAAAACCCGGGGCTGGTTTCATCCAAATCCCGGTAATGCTGAGCCATAATATGTTCTTCATAAAGCTTTAGAGGCGGTCTTGAATTAAAAAAACTAACAATAAAAAACCAAATTTTGTAATACCATGGAAGTTTAATAAAATCCGGCTCCGATTTAACAGTTTGTATATTTCCGGATTCTTCATACAATACGGAAGCTGAAATACTGGATTGATTTGACAGTTTTTCCAGTAATGCAGCCCGATCTTCCAGGCTTAATTCCGATACCAGCCGGTTAAAGTGCCCTGGCCCTTCCATACTTAAATAATAAGGTGCAGCGCCGCCGAGGTCAATGCGGTATCCATTATAATAAGTATCCATGCAGTTGACAATTTTCCGGCGGCAGCTTAGACTAATCTGGTAGTAATACTACTTTTCTATCCCCGGTTGTGTAACGGTAGCACGGCAGACTCTGGATCTGCTTGTGGGGGTTCAAATCCTCCCTGGGGAAATTGAAAGGCAAATCCTCCCCGGGAGAAATCCTAATTGCTTATATCATAAGGGAAATAGGGACTGGGTTTAGAACGAATAAAGAATAAGATCAATATCATCCATAATAAGCAGGGGAATTGGTATCTCCAAAAGATATTTATCATACAAATCAATAAAATTTATTTCGGCTTCATCTTCTATTGTTTTAATTACAGCTCTATCAATATTCTCTATACATCTTTTACTAATCATAAGCCTATATCTGCCGCTTGCCAAAAAAACGGCTGTCATTACATTTTCTTCGGAAGAACTTGCAACATTTCCAATGCGATCAATGCGTATGGTAATACCATTATCATTGTATCTTGGAATAAAACTTTGACTGGTACTATTAATTCTATCAATAGTATTTTGATCTCTGTAATTGATATTCATTCTAAGCTGCAGCCCAAATTCCGATACATCATTTATTCTTTCCATTACAGCGCCATATTGGCTGTAATTGTCTATGTCAAACGTATACATGTCACTTTCATCAAACAATTCATCATAATCTATATCATCCGTTGAACCGGATAAACCATATATCATTGCAAAAAACCCTTTTGAAACAGTAGCTCTTACAGTAATTTTATCAATCCCGTCATTATCTCTTGTGATATATTGAAAAATATCAAAACAACCTGATAGAGTAAAACATAATATAAATATCAATGATATGCTGTATAATTTTTTCATAAATTGGTACATCTCCTCCAGCTCCCTGCTGTAGTATATTGCATTATATAAAAATATAAAAGCAGTTACTAATTTTATTCTGTTTTGTTATTATAATACTATGAAGTTATGTTCGTTTTTATTGTTACTGTTTATTATCCCCTTGACCGGGGATGCTCAGGCTCCCCCCAGGTCAGCGGCCTTTATGCCCGAAGATGTGAATCTGGAAAGAATTTTGGAAAGGCCGGAAATAATCAATACCCGTGTTGGCCGTACAAATGAAGGAAACAATACCTGGATAAACATGGAAGCTGATGTTCATGCCTGTACAGCTATTTCCCTTGAAAGAATGAAAGAAATAATTACCGATTATTCGCGTTATACACAGATATACCGGAGAACTACAGCATCGCGCATAGCAGGCAGGAATGAACGGGGAACCCTGGCTTTTTTTGAGGTTACCGTAGGAGCTATGGGCATAAGGGTAGTTTCCTCTTATACGCTTTTAAAAGAAATTCAAATTGATACTCCGGACAGCTTCTATTTGACCTTTTCCCATGTTTCCGATGACGGATCAGTACGAAATATTCGCGGCTCCTGGTATTTACGAAGAGTAGAAATTAACGGAAGGCCCTATACCTATATGCGTTATTTTTCTGCCCAGGATTCGCTTCAGACAAACATTTTAATGAGGCAGATTGCTTCGATGTTTATCAATTCCGAATATATTGGAATATTAAGAGAGACTCTTCTGGCAGCCCGGTAAGGATTTGTCTTAATTTACCCGTTCTACATATTCATTTGTCTCGGTGTTTACCAGTATTTTTTCGCCCTGTTTAATAAAAAGCGGGACCCGGACAGTAAGGCCTGTCTCTGTAATTACCGGCTTGGTGGCGCCGGAAACTGTATCGCCTTTGACATAATTTTCCGACTCGGCAACTGTAAAGGTTATTTTATAGGGAATTTTAATGTCTATTACTTTTCCTTCCCATATTATTAAATCGTAAATACCGTCTTCCTGCATGTAAAACTTTTTATCCGGCATATCGCTGATGGATACTTCGTATTGCTCGTAGCTTTTATTATCCATAAAATAAAAATTGTCCTTGTCAGAATACTGGTACTGACAACTGGACATTATTACTTCTGCATCTTCCACTTCCTGCTGGGTAGGTATGGTAAGGCTTAATACCGATCCATCTTTAAGACTTTTCATTTTAATGCGGGCAATTGCTGTACCTTTACCGGGGTTGTGAAATTCCCTCTCTACAACCAGATAGGGCTGTCCCTTCTGGAGCAGACAGCTTCCCTTAACTATGTCTCCGCCGCGTATCATGTAGACCTCTCTGGTTCAATAATAACTACCCATAATAAAAAAGTCTATGTAGCAAAAAGCTTTATCTTTTGGTATACTTGCCTAAAATAGCAGAATAAAAGGATATGAGGATGAGTACCTATACAACAAAGCTCTTTGGTGGCTTTGACACCGAAAAAACAAATAGTCGTGGATACATCAGCTTAAGCTACAATGATGTTCCTGTGTACATTTCCTTAACCGGCGTTGACGACAACAAGGCAAAAATTGCAAAATGTATAGAACTAATTGACTGCTATGCAGAAATACACGAAATAGCAAAAAAGGCGATTGTGGAAAACTATGCAAGCAGTGAAGTAATCCGGTATTACTTTAAATTCCATTTTGAAACTTTGGAAAAGGAAATACTTGTCCAGCTTTTTGGCAGCCCGGACTACAGCGCATTTTCGATAGAAAAAGCAAGTGAACAGCTTGAGTATCCCAATTTGGCTTTTATACAGGAATTCGACGAAATTTGCTTTTCTGTCAAATACCGGATGTCAAATGATTATTCCCAGGAAATATTATGCGTAAAAATGGACGAAAACCTAAACGTTCTGGATTTTGACCGGGAAGCATAAGGAGATGTTTTCTACTATTAAATCGGTTGAGTTAATAGAAGAAGATATTCTTCTTTATAAGGGGCGGGAAATAGTCTCCCATGACCAGGCTAGTGCACAGAATGTGTCTAATGGGCCGGAGGGTACCATAACTTATGGTATTTTGGCTGCTCATACTAAAAATCGGGAAAAAGACCAGGAAAATCTTCGATTAAGCTTTGATATTCTTGCTTCTCATGACATTACCTATGTAGCAATTATCCAAACAGCCAAAGCTTCCGGCCTTTCTGCCTTCCCGGTTCCCTATATCCTAACCAATTGCCACAATTCCCTGTCTGCTGTGGGAGGTACAATAAACAGCGATGATCATGCTTTTGGCTTATCGGCAGCCCGGAAATACGGCGGGGTTTTTGTCCCCCCTCATCTGGCGGTAATACACAGTTATATGCGGGAAAATTGGGCCGGCTGCGGTAAAATGATCCTTGGCAGCGACAGCCATACCCGCTACGGCGCTTTGGGGACTCTTGCCGTAGGAGAAGGAGGCGGAGAACTGGTTAAACAGCTTCTATCCCAGCCCTACGAAATAAAACAGCCAAAGGTTATTGCAGTGTACCTGGAAGGAGAACCCCAAAGCTGGGTAGGCCCCATGGACATCGCCCTTTCCCTGATTGGCACAGTTTATAAAAATGGTTTGGCAAAAAATGCAGTATTGGAATTTGTAGGCCCCGGTATTGCAGCCTTAAGCGCCGAATACCGCAATGCAATAGATGTTATGACCACAGAAACAAGCTGCTGGTCTTCAATATGGGAAACAGACCAAACAACACAAAAATACCTTGACCTGCATGGACGAAGCGGCGATTACCGGGAATTAAAACCTGCCCAATATGCCAGGTACAATGGGATGATTAAAATCAATCTGGATAAAGTAAAACCCATGATCGCCCTTCCCTTTCATCCCAGCAATGTTTATGAACTTGAAGAAGTGCTTACCAATCCCGGTGATATTTTTAATCAGATAGAAAAAGAGGCAGCAGCTTTATTTGAAAAACCGGCCTATACATCGTCCGGCAGGCAAAGTATTTTGGGTTTAATGGAAAAGATTGATTGTCAGGGATATATCCATGTTGATCAGGGTATTATTGCCGGATGTGCCGGCGGAACATTTGACAGTATTATGGCAGTTGCGGATATACTAAATAATAGACAAACACAGTCTCAAACACCTCCCATTAATGATACAATAAACAGTACTTTTAGCCTGTCTGTGTATCCGGGAAGCCAGCCGCTTTGTCTGGAAATTGCCCGAAACGGCGCTTTGGCTAAACTTATAAATGCCGGAGCTCTGGTTAAAACTGCCTTTTGCGGCCCCTGTTTCGGCGCAGGTGATATTCCCGCTAACCAGAACT
>Ga0099364_10009536_pt1 | contig 13455 bp, 9 predicted proteins | sample TergutTh196P3_FD_73070 | JGI IMG/M metagenome (GOLD analysis project Ga0099364, IMG submission 73070) | Microcerotermes parvus P3 segment gut microbial communities from Pointe-Noire, Republic of the Congo - Th196 P3 | ecosystem: Host-associated > Arthropoda: Insects > Digestive system > Gut ...
CCGGACTGTTGTTTTTTGGAAAAGAGCCGCAAACTATAAAACCGGCATTTACGGTTAAAACGGTTTCTTTTGTTGGAAATGAATTGTCGGGCGTTACGTATCGCTCAAAACCTGAAGATTTAAAAGGAACTATTCCCGAATTGTTTAAGCAAGGCATGATGTTTTTGAAGAGTCAATTACAATACCGGCAAAACGGACAGGGTTTTAATTCCATCGGAATTCCCGAAATATCGCCAATAGCCTTAGAGGAGGCGCTTCAGAACGCCATGATACATCGTGATTATTTCAAAAATGCACCCGTACGGGTATTGTTTTTTGATAACCGTATCGAAATAATCAGTCCGGGAAAAATACCTAACGGATTAACGGTAGAAGACATAAAATATGGGAATATCGCCATTCGCAATCATCAAATAGCTGCATATTGCGTACATGTATTACCATACAGCGGATTAGGCTCCGGCTTGAAAAGAGCCATAGAATTACAACCAGATATGCAATTTGTCAATGACGAAGCAGGCAATCAGTTTACCGTGATTTTCCCAAGGCCGGCTTAGTTCTGGATTACTCCTTTTTCCTGAAAAAATCGACTACTTCTTTTTCGTCTAATGAGATATAATTTGCTTGATGGATGATTGTTCCGTTATCTACAAACAAAAAAATCGGCATTCGTCCATTTGTAATGAGAAGGAATGTGTCAACCCGAAATGTAGTGTATTCGGGCATAATAAGGTTTTGTTCGGAAAAAAACTCATGTATGTCGTTTTCGGGAGTGTCAGACCAAAATATAGCTTTTACGTTATCCTCAGAAAGGTGATTATTTTTCAGCAAAAGGTGTAATTTAACAGCCGACCTCCTGCAAAATTTACAAAATACCGTATACATGCAAATGATCTGCTTTCCGTCCGAAAATTCCCGTTCCTTTCCACTGTTTTGCAAGGCGGTTTCATACATTGAAAGGTCTATCTGTATGTTCCCCTTGTGAACAATAGAGTAAAGGTAATTGGGAGCATTTCCTATTATAACAGCGATGAATATGGCGACACTTAATATGCCTGTCAGCATAGATTCCCACCTCCTGCGGGAATAAAACCGAGTAGAGACAAACATCAGGCAAAGCATAAGTATGACATTCTTAATGATTGATTCCGTATGGGTTAGTACGATTGCCTCGCCAAAACAATAACAATTTGAAGGGTTTAAATCGAAAAAAAACGGTATTATAAGCAAATATACGGTAAAACCCGTCAAGAAAAACAAAACGGCATAATATACCGTACGCATGAAAATGTTAAAAACAAGCATGATGCCCAATACTGCTTCAATCGTAATAAGAAGCCGGGTTAATGTTTCTGTTACAGATACGGAAAACAGATTATGCTCATATACGTATAAGTCAAAGGCGTCGACCGATACATATTTTAAAATTGCCGATGTGATAAGAACCAATCCGACAAAAATGCGTAAAATTATGGATACGGGTTTGATATGAATGTTCATACAGGTATGTGTTGATGATGGAAATAAAGTAATGATGGGGGAAACGGTTTTTCAAACCGCTTCCCCACTTATCCATTACTTGAGTACGCACTTCACTGTGACTACTCCTTGCCCTGACTTGTTACCCGCTTCTTCCGCTTCCTTACATTCACTCTTTGATACATCATCGTATTTTTGTACCAAGGTAGTAACTCCCAGAGCTGAGAAGGTACATTCGCATAAACCATTCTTATCTTTATTACAAGATGCGAATCCCAGCATAAACACTAAAGCAATAGCTGTTACAAATAACTTTTTCATAGACCTGTTTTCATTTTGTTCTTCCTACTCGTTATAAGGCTTTTCGGAATCGCCCCGTTTTTTTGTATGGTCTCCGTCTCCATTACTCTACTCTTTTTATTTACCGAACAAAAAGGTCACATTAAGCGCCAAATTAGAGTTGTAAAAATTAACCCAATAGCCCGGGTTCTTTACAAGCGGATAAAAACTCCAATTATAACCTAATCCGATTTGCATCATATCATTGATATTTAGTCCGACTCCTAATCCTAAACCCATATCAAATCGTTGTAAACCCTCATCTGAAAAATCAATTTTTTCACTCTCCCAAGTGCCTTCGTAGTTATACTTATACTTCCCTGAAATAGCATAGCCAGCGTAGTATTCCGCTTTCAAAAAAAATCCCACACTATTGCCAAGACCAAGGTTGTATTGAACAATAATTGGGACTAACAAGTAATTCAAAGCAAGTTTATCACCATCCTCATTACCTCCCTTCTGGGAAAACAATAATCCTGTCTGAGAGGAAAAATTGCGAAACTTGGCATCTTTGTATTCCATTATCGCCCCGAGTTGGATTCCCGGTTTCATCGTGGCATCAGGCGCATCGCCTCCCCAATAATTGGAGAAATTCAATCCCGCTTGAATCCCATACCTCACTTTGTTACCGACTAAATCGGTATACGTCCTTTGTGCCATTGCACCGCTTGCTATTAATGCGGCAACTAACATAACTAAACAAAGCCTTATGTTATGGCTTGTTGATCTCTGCGCGTTTTTTGAAATGGTCTTCGCCTCCATTACACTGCTTGAATTAATAAATCGTAACATTTTAATATCCCTAATACGTGTCGGGCGCAACTTCTAAAAATTTATATTATTTAATTGGGTTCAGAAAATAGAATTTTTGGAACTTTATAGCCGTTAATAGCCACAATTTGCCATGTTTTTACGCCTTTAAAAGTAAAAGGCTTGATTGTTACCCGATTAGAAGCGATGCGATAAATATCAACACTTTCTTCGTAATTCTCAATTTCATCCAAAAAAGGTTCGTGATCGGTATTTATTATTTTTGCGCCTTTTTTAAGTTTCCATTTAGAAACAGGGCCAAGCCAACTATCATCCCAATTCATACCAAATGAATAATACGAATCTACATCTGCAATAAAAGTTCCATTCCCGACATTCTGAATTTTAGTCACATTGGCCCAATTATTTCCTATACTGCCTATGCCGTCTATGGGATAATCTACATCCCAATCCGTCCAAGATCGATAAAGACTTGACTTTTCATGGATTACCTTCTCCACACCAAAATAGCGTCTTAAAATTGCTTCAACGGCTTCCTTTGATCCACTTTCGCCCCAGTCATCCTCTCTATATGTGGTAACATAAGCTGCACATTCAATAAGGGTTTCATCATCAACTATACATGCAAGAGATGGAAACTGATCAATCAGTGTTATCAGTTCGTTTAGTTCCCTGTACTCCCTTGCAGACATTGTATTCACAAGATTCATTGTATCTATCAGGTTTTCAACCGGATTAACATGCTTGTCGAAACAAAGGAACACCCTGTGCTCTGCCGGTAAACTCTTTTCAATACCCTTCGACCCACTTGCATAAGCCGAAGATACGAAAACACTCGTCAATAAAAAAACCGCGACTGATAAAAAACAATTCCATCTGATTGTTTGACTTCTCAAACTAACCTCTTTTTTTAAATGGTATCCGGTCTCCATTACGCTGCTTGAATTTCTTAACTGTTTCATTTTATAATCCCTAATTCGTGTCGGGCGCAACTTTTAAAAAAATTGTTATTTATTTACTACAAAAACTGAACGAGCTTCTGCATCATTCTTTCCGTCTGTAAGGTCTTGGACCACTCCATTTTTCCATAGTCTGGCACGGGTAGTGGTAAATCCGGCATATATTCCGGCAACAAAAACATCGTTACCTAATACAAAAACTGAAAAAGTCTGATGCCCTGATAGACTTTGTCTCTCGTCGTTTATCCACAGTGTGGGAAAAAACGAAATGTCCCAAAATTCCGTACCGGATGTGAAAACATCATTATTGGATACAAAGACACTATTTGCTTCACTCATATTAGTAGGTTCGCCTCTGAGGTTAGTTCCAATGAATTTAAGATTTTGTTCAACGCCGTTTTTCCATAATTTAGCTACTGGCCAGAAATAGCCTTCAGCTCCGGCAACATACACATCGTCGCCTGATACATAAACTGATTCAGCATAAGCCCAGTCGTTACCATTTGTGAGATATTGTGCCACGCCGTTTTTCCACAGAATGGCAAATGATCCGGCGATATATCCTGCAACATACACATCGTCTCCCGATACGAAAACGGATTGAGCATAAGCATTATAAGAATCGTTTGTGAGATATTGTGGTACACCGTTTTTCCAAACTACGGCAATGCTTCTATTGTTTTGGACACTTCCTGCAACATAAACATCGTCTTCGGTTACGAAAATAGAACGCCCTCCATTTTCGTAAAGAACTTTGCCATTTTTCCATGTTTTGTTTCCCGCCACATACACATCACCATTTGATACATAAACAGAATAAGCAGATGTTCCGTCTGTTAAAATCTGTGGTAAGCCATTCTTCCATAGCATGGCAATATGCTCTCCTTTATCATTTACTGCATTTCCGGCAACATAAACATCAAAAGGTTCTTCATATAGCTTACCGTCTTTTGTTGTAGCCTTTTGCGTAATGGTAACGGTAACATCAGAGCCATTGCAGGTTAAGATGATTGTTGCTGTACGTTCAGATCCCGTTATGTTCTGTTCAAGGTGGAAAGTAACGGTGTATTGTCCAGCAGTATTACCACTCTTTGGATCAAATGTCAACCAATTTGCAGTTCCCGTACTTCCGGCATAAGTTGATGTCCATCCGTCGGTGGTATAAAATTGCAAACTTTCTCCTGCAATTTCATCGGCATACACAATTTGACTCATTGCATCACGGTTCTGGACTGTGAACTCTTTTGGGATGACATCTTCTGTTATCTGATTATTGCAACCCAAAAATACAGTTGCTCCAATGAGCAACCATGCTAATGATTCTACCATTAGCATACATGTCGAAACTCGCCATATTTCTCTTTTCATTTTATAATCCCTTATTCGTGTCGGGCAACCTTTAAATAATATTTAAATCTCAAACTCATACAAATAAAAAAGCGGACTTACATTATCCGCTTCCGAGGTCGTGAGAATTACCTATTATTGTCAAATAAGCAAGCCCGCAGTAAACTGCGAGTATTGTGCTATTCTACAATAATATTCTTCGAAATTTCTCACGTTTCGGAAGAAGAACAAAGCAAAATACTATCCAAAAAATTTTTTCAATTGCAAACCTAAAAAAAACGCTTGCAATTGAACCGCAAAGATACAAGTTTTTTTTAAAAAACAACATTTTTCTCAAAAATTTCTTCTATTTTTGATTTTCTTTTTGTAATCTGTGCGTCCCCATTCACACGGATTACAAATCCGCGCGAGCGAATTGAGGTTTTATTTTTTCTTTTTTATGGAATTTCGACTATCTTTTCATCTATTAAAAAAAGATCATGGCACATACTTTATTTAGATTCGCCGTTTTAGCTTTCATGCTGGCGGTAGCTTGTTTTTCTCTGTCGGGGCAGCAGGAGAAATCCCTTTTTACCATTGAAGGGACAGTGATTACATCGGCGGATAGTAGCGCTTTGCCCGGCGTCTCTGTCTTTATAAAAGGGACAATAAGTGGTATCCCCACCGATATCAATGGAAAGTTTTCCATTCAGGCATCTAATGGCGAATGTCTGGTTTTCTCGTACATAGGTTATGATTCTCACGAATGTATGGTCACGGGAGAAACGAAAAATCTGAAGATAACCCTTTACGACGGCACGGGCAAAATACCAACCAATCCCATCACGACCACATCAGATTCCAAATGGCTTTGGATTGATGAACTGGAACCGCAGGAGGCATTGATAGAGTTACAACAATTGTATTGGGAAGGCTTGAACGAAAAACAATATGGACAGACGCTCAATGCCATTTTTTATCGCATGATGCGACAGCGGCAAATAGCGGAAAATGAAACCATAACGCTGATCGATTCTCTGAAGTTAGATGCCGAAAGGCTTCCGCAACCGACTAAGTCGATCGTTTATTTGCTGATTGCTGATGTTTTCAGAACACATTTTAAGACTAACCTATGGCAAATCAGCCAACGCACACGCACTTCGGAAGCGAGCGACGACATCAACACGTGGGATATCAGCCGACTGTTCGAGGAATCCCTGAAATATTACAAAATGGCCATACAGGAAGAAGAGTTGTTGCAACAGACACCGGTGAATGAATACAGCGACCCGATTGTTTACCTTTTCTATAAAGACAAGCAAAAGCTCACATTGCCTACATTGTACGATTTGCTTGTCTATCAGGCGATTTTTGCCTTCGGCAGCGAATTATCGGTAGCGCTTCCACAGCATACTTTTGTCATTGACCAACCCGAGTATTTTGCCGATGCGCGTACTTTTGTCGACTTTCCGCTTCCGACGAATGATACGCTGTCAGCCGAATATCAAACGCTCGCGCTTTATCAAAAATTGCTTCGCTTCCGCCTGTCGCAACCCGATACGGAAGAGAATCGCTATGCGTTAGTCAGCATTGACATCAAACGGCTACAATACATACAGGAGCGTGGACGTTATGATAATAGCGAAGCGCTATTTGAAAAAACGCTGAAGGACATGATAGACAAACAGCATGCCAATGCTGAAAAAATATATCCGATGTACGCTTTAGCCAACCTGTACAAAAAGCAGGCAGCCAGATGGTATACATCTAAAAATGACACGTTGCGCTATAAGTATGTAGAAGCATACAATATATGCGAACAGATAACCGAAGCGGGCGATAGCTTGATGACTTTTTATGCAAGGGAACTGCAGGATGAAATCAAAACCCCGACGATACAGTTGCAATTGAGCTACTTACAATATCCGCAAGCGCCCGTTTTAGGGAATGTCTCTTACCGGAATATCGGCAAATTATACCTCTATTATTATCAACTCAATGAAGATGAGGCCCTTAAATGTCATAATCAATGGAATTTTGTCGATTTTAATGCCGAAAAAGCAACGTTTGTCGGGACACAAACCATCGACTTACCCTCGCGACCCGATTACCAGACTTATACAACTGAAATCCGCTTAGATGGACTTCCGGAAGGTATTTATGTCGTCTTGGCGTCAGATATACCTGACATGCCCAAAGAAGATATGAAAAAACATAGCGGCAAACTGACAGCCGCCGTCCTGATGCAGGTGTCATCCTTAAGCGTTGCCGTAGTCAAAGGTACCAGAAACTGGGAAGGTGTGTATAGGCAGGCTTCCAACGTCAGAAATATGCAGGCTTACCTTACAGACAGTAAAACAGGCGAGCCGATCAAAGACGGAACAATAACGGTTTTTGAGGGAGATACGGACTCTACATTGAGACAGGCAGGCATTTATTCGACCGACCGATATGGCAAGGCTTACTTTTTGCAGGAAAACAATGCAAAAGTATCCAAATTTATAGCAACCCATAAAAATAACCGTTTCGTCTTTTACAACGGATTTAATTTTTCCAATAGACCCCATCAATCGCTACCGGAAGCCGTTTTTTTCACCGACCGCGCAATCTACCGCCCCGGACAAACCGTGTACTACAAAGCGCTGTGTTTTGAAAACAGACAACTCTTGCCAGACCGGGCAGTCACTGTCGAGTTGAGGGATGCCAACCGGAAAATGATTGCCTCACAGGAATTGACAACCGGTGAATATGGCACAGTTCAGGGAAATTTTGTGATTCCGCAAGGTTTGTTGAACGGGCAGATGTCATTGGTATGTAAAATCGGCGACCGTGATATGGTTCAATATATTCAAGTAGAAGAATACAAACGTCCTACATTTGAAGTCGTATACGACCCTATTGCAGCTAATTACCGCCTGAACGATTCGGTGAGCGTTAGCGGCAAAGCCAATGCGCTCGCCGGATTTGCCATAGATAATGCACGCATCGCCTATCGCGTGGTACGCAAAGAGCAACCCCGCTTCAGATACTGGTGGCAACCGCCCGTAGTAACTAATCCCCAACGCGAGATAACATCGGGAAACGCCGTAACCCGTAGAGACGGTTCGTTTGAGATTGCTTTCAAAGCCGAAGCAGACGATATTCAAGATAAAACCCGGATTTATCTTTACACCCTCACCGCCGATATAACCGATGCAAACGGTGAGACACGCAGCGCTACGCATACGGTAAAAGTCAGCAACAGCCCCTTACTGATTGAAATCAATCTTCCTGAAACCATCGTCAACCGCGACAGCCTTCGTTTCAACCTGACAACCACCAATCTGAACGGCGATTTCACACCTGCCGAAGTCGTCGCGACCCTGACAGAGTTAAAAAGTCCCCAGCGGATACTCCGCGACCGCTTATGGGATATTCCCGATACCTTATCGCTTTCGCGCGCCGAATTTGAAAAAACTTTTCCTTTCGACCCTTACGGCGATGAGACAAATCCAGAAAAATTTCCGGTTGTCGGGCAACTATCCGAAATTCATCTGCAAACAGGCAACGAAAAAACACTACAAATACCGGCATTGAAAAAGGCAAAAGCCGGATGGTACCGGTTAGACCTCAAAGCGCAGACATCCGACGGCATCACGGTGGAAGAACGCAAATACATCCAACTTTCGGGAGCGCCCAACGGGAAAAACACCCCAATAACCCGTATGAACGACTGGCTGACGGTTGTCAAAAGCGCAGGCGAGCCGGGCGAAAACCTGGAATTTCTTGTAGCAGGTGGTGATAAAAAATCTTACGTCAACTATGAGGTTGTTATTGGAAACAAGGTTGTAGAACATAACAGCATCGTCACAGGCATAACCCCCCAAAAACTTGTTATTCCGATAAAAGAAGCCTATCGGGGAGGCGGCTCAATACAATTTGTGATGATACAAAATCAAAGGGTATATGAACAGGCGATAACGATGGATGTACCTTTCACTAACAAGCAATTGGATATAAAATTCACTTCGTTCCGCGACAAATTACTGCCTGGCGTACAGGAAAAATGGACGCTTTCGGTGAAAAACAGGCAAGGGAAAAAAGAACAGGCTGAAATGGTCGCCACACTTTACGACGCCTCTTTGGATTTTTTTAAGCCCCATCAGTGGGACGACAATCGCCGGTTTTACCCTCCTAACTACCCATCATTTGGGAGATGGGAGATGCCTGTCAATCAAACCACGCGTACATCCGCTTATATCTACAGAGATAACAAGGTTGCCGGGGTTTTCAATCCGGGGTTTCCTATGCTTCCAACCATGCCTTCGTTCTCCCAACAAAGAAAATTGGAGGAAGTAGTAGTTGTCGCATTCGGAACTCAAAAAAGAGAAACGATGACAGATTATGAATCTTCGGCGCCGAGAAATGAACTGACAACTCCACTTTCTTCAGCTCTTGGGCAACGAATTATTGAAACGTTTGCATTTCAACAAAGTGGACTGTCGTCACCTGCCGAATTTTGGGTCAGAGGCATCAGCAGTTTTGGCGACAACAACAAAAGCGCTTTGATAATCATTGATGGCATAGAAGTAGACGCCAAAACGCTCGCTTCGCTCAATCCCGAAGATATTGCAAGTTTTTCGGTATTGAAGGATGCCGCGGCAACGGCGGCTTATGGCGAACGCGCCGCTAACGGCGTGATTTTAATCACTACTAAAAAAGGCTTCATCCCCACCCGTCAGAATTTTAGTGAGACGGCCTTTTTCTATCCCCAACTGCGCACCGACGAAAACGGCGAAATAACCGTCGAATTTACGATGCCCGACGCACTGACACGCTGGAAAATGTTAGGATTCGCACATACGAAAGATTTCAAAGTGGGTAATATCACCAACGAGCTTATCACACAGAAACAGGTTGCCGTCAGCGCCAACACTCCGCGTTTCTTCCGTGAAAACGATGTGATTGAATTTGCGGCCAAAGTGAATAACATCGCCGACGAAGACTTTGAGGGTCAAGCCATGCTGCGCCTGTACGACGCTTCAACCATGCAGCCGATAGACAAGCAAATCCTTAGCGCACAACCGTTACATAAATTTGACATCAAAGCAGGCGAAAGCGTCGGTTTGAAATGGACGGTGGCCATTCCCGAAGGGCTACAAGCCATCACTTACCGCGTAACCGCCATGGCAGGCAACCATACCGACGGGGAAGAAAAAACCGTGCCGGTACTTGCCAACTCGATGTTAGTGACCGAAACCATGCCTTTCAGCGTGCGGGGCGGAAAAGAAAAGCAATTCTCTTTCAGCCGTCTGAAAGATAATCAATCGACTACCCTGCGCAACCACCGGCTGACGCTCGAATTTACCTCAAACCCTGCATGGTATGCGATTCAGGCGATGCCTTACATGATGGAATATCCCTACGAGTGTTCCGAACAGATATTCTCCCGCTATTATGCCAATGCTTTAGCGTCGACGATTACTAACAGTTCGCCCCGCATCAAGGAGATTTTCGATTTATGGCAGACTTTGCCTGAACAGAAAGACGCGCTACTGTCCAATCTCGAAAAGAATCAGGAACTCAAACAGGTACTGTTGGAAGAAACGCCCTGGGTGATGCAGGCAAACAGCGAAACGGAACGCAAAAAGCGCGTCGGGCTGCTGTTCGACCTCAACCGGATGGGTAACGAACAACAACGTACCTTCGACAAATTGCAGCAAAAACAGATGGATGACGGCGGATTCCCATGGTTCGACGGTTTGCCTTCCAACCGTTTCATCACGCAGCATATCATCGCCGGTATCGGACATCTACAAGCCTTGAAAGCCTTAGATTCCGTATATTTATCTGAAGCAGATGATATCGTCGATGATGGCCTTCTTTTTATAGATAACGGCATCCTCAGTGATTACGACGCCCTGCTGAAAACAGACAATTTTAATGCCGACCGGCAACATATCGAGCCTATCCATTTGAGTTATCTTTACGCCTGTAGTTTCACGCAGCATCTGCCTGAAAGCAAGGAGCATCGCGAGGCTTTCGACTTTTACCGCAATCAGGCCGTCCGCTATTGGAAAAATTTCAATCTCTACAGCCAGGCCGCCACCGCTTTGGCGCTCCATCGTTACGGCGATACGGCAACGGCGACCGCTATCATCCGCTCGCTGAAAGGACGCGCCCAACGCTCCGACGAAATGGGGATGTACTGGCGGGACAACACATCCGGCTATTTCTGGTATCAGGCGCCTGTCGAAACGCAAGCCTTGCTGATAGAAGCGTTTTACGAAGTGGCCAACGACCTCGAATCGGTAGATGAAATGAAAATATGGCTGCTGCGTAACAAACAAACGAATGACTGGCGCACCACCAAAGCCACAGCGGAAGCCTGTTATGCCCTGCTGATGACAGGCTCCAACCTGTTAGACGAAAGCCAGCCGTTAGAGGTGAAGATAGGCGGCGAGCCGCTTGCTTCGGTAGCCCTCGAATCGGTACGCCCCGAACCTGGTACCGGATATGTCAAAACCTCTTGGAGCGGAAGCGATATCAAGAAAGAGATGGCGACACTGGAAGCGCGCAACCCCAACCAAAGCGGCATTGCCTGGGGTGGTCTGTACTGGCAGTATTTCGAGCAATTAGACAAAATCACTTCCGCCGAAACCAACCTGCAAATGAACAAACAGTTGTTCCTGAAAAAAAACACAGAACGCGGACCCGAACTGACGCCGCTCAGCGCCGATAACAAACTGAAAGTAGGCGACTTAGTAACCGTCAGGATGGAGCTGCGCGCCGACCGCGATTTTGAATATGTGCACCTCAAGGATATGCGCGCTTCAAGTTTCGAGCCGGTCAGTACCCTTTCCGGCCATCGCTATCAGGATGGATTATGGTATTATGAAAGCATCAAAGACGCCTCAACCAATTTTTTCATCACCCACCTATCAAAAGGAACATACGTATTCGAATACGAACTGCGCGTCACGCACGCCGGTGATTTCTCCAACGGAATCACCACATTCCAGTGCATGTACGCCCCCGAATACAGCTCCCACAGCGAAGGCATCCGCATCTCTATTGGAGAATGATGTGAAAATCCCGTCAGAGATGGTATAATTGTCCATTGTCAATTATCAATTGTCAATTATCAATTGTCAATTGTTTACCGTTTGCCCCTGAAAAAGGCTTGCATTTCGGCGCCGCATTCGTTTTCCATCACCCCGCTACGAACTTCCGTTTTAGGATGCAAAGCATTTGGAGCAAAGCAGGTATAACCGCGTTTTTCATCCGGCGCGCCGTAGATGACGACTGAAAGCTGCGCCCATCCAATAGCTCCGGCGCACATCACACAAGGCTCTACGGTGACATACAAGCGACAATCCGTCAGGTATTTAGCGCCCAGAAATCCGGTTGCAGCTGTGATGGCAAGCATTTCGGCATGAGCCGTAGGGTCGTTCAGACGCTCGGTCTGATTATGGGCGCGCGCGATGATACGGTCGCCGCTTACGATCACCGCCCCCACAGGGACTTCGCCTTCCTCTGCGGCTATGCGGGCTTCTGCCAGCGCCTGCTTCATAAAATAATCGTCGGAATAAGGATTCATCACCGCATTTCATTTTCATCGAACAAGGTCGGATAATCTTCTTCAACGATTCTCCAAAGGTGTGTAAGAATCGCTGTACGGTACCAGGTTGCTTTATCCGTAATTTTGTATTTGCGCATAAAATTCTCTATGCCATTGTGCTCCTTATCATTCAGCATAATGGTTATGCGATGCGTGCGTTTGGGTTCTTTTTTCTTTTCTTTCATGATCGCTTGCTTTCTTATCAGGCTACAAAGATAAGATAATTTTTAGCACAGAGGCACAGAGAGCACAGAGTTTCACAGAGATTTTTTTTCCCTTGATGTTACGTTTTGCTTTTTCAATCGTCTTATATGCGTAATGGAGCTTGAAACTTTTAAAATAACGGTCGTACCACTCAGAGAGAAACTGATTGCTTATACGCTCAGACTTGCCGACGGGCAGGTGGAAGCGGAAGACGTCGTGCAGGATGTTTTTCTCAAGCTATGGTCTATACGCGACCGGTTAGATGATGTTCAAAACGTGGAGGCACTGGCGTTCAAGGTCACGAAAAACAAAGTGCTGGACGAGTTGAAAAAATGTCGCGAGGAACGCATAGACGGGATAACCGCTACTGATTTATATGCTTCCGTAACGACGGAAAACCCTGAAAACGACGTCGTTATGAACGATACGGTAGCGCATATCAAACGCCTGATCGGGATGCTTCCCTCGCTCCAACAAACGATCATACGGATGAAAGACGTAGAGGGCTACGAGCTGGCGGAGATAGCGGAAATAACAGATACGCAAGTGGAAGCCGTCAGAATGAACCTCTCGCGGGCAAGAAAAAAAATACGGGAACAACTGATTAGATTAGGAATATAGGATCATTAAGATAATAGAATTATGTATACGATTGAAGAATTATTAGAACGCTATTTTGAAGGGCTTACTTCCGGAGAAGAAGAGGTCGCGCTTCGCCGCTTTTTCGCCGATGGAAGCGTCCCCGAACATCTTGCAATCTACAAACCGCTATTCGCG
>Ga0099364_10009537_pt1 | contig 13455 bp, 12 predicted proteins | sample TergutTh196P3_FD_73070 | JGI IMG/M metagenome (GOLD analysis project Ga0099364, IMG submission 73070) | Microcerotermes parvus P3 segment gut microbial communities from Pointe-Noire, Republic of the Congo - Th196 P3 | ecosystem: Host-associated > Arthropoda: Insects > Digestive system > Gut ...
TATTTGACAACATCATCTAAATAATCAATTTCATTTTTCGCATCTTCGGGCTTTGTGTGAATCAAAATGAACACGGCGTCGAATGTGCCGTTATTGGATCTGAATGTCACCATATACGGCTCTCTTTCAAACGTATCGCCGTCCGGTTCGGGATAAACCAAAGGTTCGCTGGCAACAAAAACGGTATTTTTGTCATAAATGTAAGCGTATTGCTCTTTGCTTGTAGAACGCCCAAGGCGGTCGCTGACAACATAATCATAATTGTAGGGCTGACCGTTTTCATCAGTACCGCTGTTGATTAATTCAACGAGCTTTGGCAAAGATGTTCCGCCGGCGTCCCGAATTTCCTGAATGCCGACAACATCATAACGCCGAATGGTTTTGGCAAGGACGTCCATGACGTCATCATTGGAGGCTTTTGACACGCCAAATATTTGAATATTAAAAGCAGCGACAGAAATCTGTTCCTTATTGGCGGTTGTGGTATTGTTGGATGTATTGTTTTGTGTTGCATTTATGGTCGTATTGTTTGTGGTATTGACATCAGGAAGCGTAGTATTATTGGTTTCATTTGTTTTGGTGATGTCAATTTTGGTGATGTCAATATCGAAACATCCTGAAAACAAAGCGGTTATTAATAAAACAATCAATATGAGAGGCAGAATTGAATGTGTTTTATTTGTCATAATTTATATGATGCGATGGTTATATTTAACATTTGTTCTGCTTTTAAATTATATTTCAAAAAGGATTTCATAAATTCTATTTTTTCATGAAATAATAAAATGGATCGGTCAAGAGATTCTATATAGATTATAGATATTACATATGTTTTTATACCATAATTATATATACATCTCTCGTTTTTATTACCATGTGATATGTTTTTTGATAAATTAAAAAAGAATATCTAGACCGATACAGAAATTTCTGTATCAAGTTTATTTTTTTCATAAAAAATGTGAGGGATTCCGGTTGGGAATAATTGATGATTCCAAGCGTTGGGTGGGATTAGGCATCGTTGATGAATCCAAACGCTGGGTCGAATTAGGCATCATTGATGACACCGCACGCGAAAACATTTTATCGCTTTACCATAAAAAACGCTCTAAAAGCCCCGTTTATGTCCTTTTTGCCATTCTTGGAAGTTTACTTTTAGGCTTGGGCGTCATTTTGATTTTTGCCACGAACTGGGAAAACATACCCCGAGGCTTAAAGGTTTGCATTGCGTTTGTGCCTTTGATTGCTTCGATGTGCATTTTTTTATATACATTATTCAAACGGCGGGAATCTGCGGCTTTTCGAGAAGGGGCTGCTTTGGGACTCAGTTTGTCGATATTTGCAACCGTTGCGTTGATCAGCCAAATTTTTCATATTCCGCTGGACACATTAGAATATGTCAGACTTTGTATGCTCCTCACCCTGCCTGCGATATACTTGCTTGAAGCCAAGTCGCCGGCGGCGATATATGTGGGCTGTGTCATATCGACCGGTTTTGCCGTTTCTGAAGCGGCAGCGTTTTTGAATGTCATATTAATCGTGCCGTTTTTAGTACTGCAAATAAAGAAAATAAATCAAAAGACTGTGATTTGGTACCTGTCAATACTTTCCGGCTTATTGTTGGTGTTTTTGATGTTCAAATTGCTGAGCAATTGGATTTTGTTGAGTCTGATTGTGACGAGTCTAATTATCATTTCGTGTCTCATTTTCCTAATCACACTTGATGAGCTTATCAGCCGCCAAAAGAAGCTGAGTGGAATCATGCCTCTGACGTTTATCTCTTGTCTGTGCGTGATTAGTATACTGATGTTTTCCAGTTTTCGTGGGTTAAGCATTCCTGTACCTACACTTGCCGAAGTGCTTGCCGCACCCGTAAGCCTTCTTCTTTTAATCTGTGCCGTTATTGCATACGCAGCCGTTCGATTTTATAAACAGCCCGTTGAGATTAAGATGGTGGACGCCGTTGTTTTGTGTGCCATTCTTGGATTTCCGCTGCATTGGTTGTGGTCAAACATTTTACTCGCAGTGCTCGGCATTTGGTTCATTGCTGCCGGCATCCGAAATTTAAACATAAGTATCAAGCTTGTCAACTGCGGGATGCTGCTGCTCATTTCCCTTATAACGATACGATTCTTTGATTCAGGACTTGGAATGATGGAACGCGGAATTGCTTTTATTGTAATAGGCATCGGATTTATTCTGACAAACCTGCTGCTGTATCGAAAACGAAAAGCTGTACAAGAAAAAGGAGAATATTTGGAAACCGACAATGACTCCGACATCTAATGTGTTGTCTGTCATAGAAAAGGGGAAAAATATTTGAAAACGGCGCTGCTGCTGATAGAAAATGGAGGCGAAGAAATGGAAGAAGGTACAAGAAAAAAAATACTGCTATGTGTTGCGATTATATACTTCCTGATACTGCTCATAGTTCCATGCTATATGATTTACAATTATTACGATATTCTCTCTACCGGAGAAACCTATAAGATAGAAGTGGGTGCGATCGATCCATACGACCCGTTTCGCGGCAGATATGTCGCGATACGCCCCACACTTTCTGATGTGAGGTGGGGTGCACAGTCCGTTCAGCTTATCAAAAACGACGATGACTTCGTTGTCGCCGCACACAAAACCGATGAGACTAACGCTCCCGGCTATGTCCAAAATCTCACGATCGACCGCTATTACATGAATGAAAAAACAGCGCCGTTGGTAGAAGAACACCAAAGAAGAGCCGCCGCTGAGGGCGATTTAATATATGTCGTGATTAAAGTTAAAAATGGAAAATATGCTATAGAAGGACTCTACATCAATGATATTGCTGCAGAGGAATATGTAAAATAACATGGCAGTAAGCGGGCAAGCAGTAAGCAGGCAACCGCGGATTAAAGTTGCTTTGGAAAAGAAGTAACCCCCCCCTTTTTATTAATTCGAGAAAAACGCTGTTCATTTTTGGATTTTCAAATTGAAAAGAAGAAACATCATCTTATTCGGGCTTGGGGATTATATTAATAACAGACTATTTATAGATTAATAGACTAATTTTTATAATATAACATATTGTCAGATTTCAGCGATGCTATCATAAAAATTCAAGAGAAATAGGATTAATTTAGCAGAGGGAAAGACATGAAAAAAATGATTTTGGTTTTACTTCTTGTTCTTGTTTTACTGGTGACCGGAATTTCAGGATGTTTATTAAAGACAGATAATTCATCAACGCCGCCGCAAATGAATGAAAAAATTGAAATCCCTGAAATGAACCCGCCAATGCCTTTGCCCGAATACCCTGAAATTGACGGAAGTTCATCGACTGTCACCATGCACGCAGCGATCCGCGCCTATTTAACAGATGCTTATTTTGTAGATTCGCACAGCCAAACCTATGCTGCTCTTGAACGAATTATTCCCGGAAGCGATAATCCGGCAGATGTTATCCTTGCTGTAAAATATTACGATGAAACATTACAAGATGCTCAAGACCGCGGTGCAGACTTGGTGATAACCCCGATCGCGAAAGAAGGTTTCGTGTTTGTCCTGCACAAGGACAATCCCATTGACAGCCTGACCCAGCAGCAGCTTCAGGATATTTATTCCGGAAAAATCACAAATTGGAAAGAAGTCGGCGGCAAAAATGAAACAATAATTCCGTATATCCGCAACTGGGACTCCGGCAGTCAGACTGCTATGGAAGATTTCATGAATGGTAAGCCGATTATCGGGAAAAATGAAGGAATATATATGATGATCCTCCTTCTTACCCAAGTCCAGGATACCGGTAGCCCCGGTATCGGTTATAATATTTATAGTTGGTCTATGGAGCAAAACTTAGAGGATATGGATATAAAAATAATAGCGGTTGACGGTATAAAACCGGACAATAAAAATCTTTCAGACAGTAGTTATCCATTAATGATTTACACCTACAGCTATTACAACAACGGCAACGCGAAAGGTAAAGCCCTCACCGATTGGCTTTTGACTGCTGAGGGGCAAAGCGTCATAGTAAGAGCCGGCTATGTTGGGATTTTCGGCGAATTATCTGCAGATAAAGTGCCTGACTATAACATAGATGAAAAGAACTCCAAAATAAAAGCTGAAGAATACTACAAAAATAAAGAAAAACGTCTTTTTCATCCTTTTGCACCTCCTTTGTCACGGCTGACCGACAAAGAGCAAACGGAAATCTTTGCTGATGGCAAAGGCAAGGATGTTACAGTTTTATATTTAGCAACCATTTTGGAAGATGGATTTGGGGAAGATGAATATACCACCCGCTTTATCGTGCTGACAAGGAAAATAGGCGGAGAGTTTTACGTCATAAACGAGGGCAAGGTCACATCATATGAAAACGGGATTATTAATCATATTAAGTGACAGAAATTTTCACCCCTCATTAGATATGCCGGTTAAACAATCACACATTCCGATTATCAAAATTTAAAAACAACCGTTTTTGTCTCCATATACTCATTCAGCATCTGATATCCGTTTTCCCGTCCAAATCCGCTTTCTTTGACGCCTCCAAACGGCAATTCAGGAAGCATTTTCATATGCTGGTTTACCCAAACAATTCCGACATCAAATCCCTCAATCGCCTTTTTCGCTTGCCTCAAATCGTTTGTCCAAACGGAAGCGCCAAGACCAAAATGCGTTTCGTTGGAATATTTCAAAGCCTCATCCATATCCTTGACGGAATTAATCACCATAATCGGACCAAAAACTTCTTCCGTCATAACTCTTGATGTCATCGGCACTTGAACAAGAACCGCCGGCTCAAAAAAAGAGCCGTTCGGATCTGAATTTGAGGGAACGCTGCCGCCCATTAGAACGGAAGCTGCGTTTTCTTTTCGAACAGATTCAACATACTCAATCATCTTTTTTTGTTCCTCAAATGAACTCAAAGGACCTGTTGTTGTATCTTCGGATAAGCCGTTTCCGACTTTAAGCTGAGAAACGGCTGCCAAAACGGCTTTGACAAAATCGTCAAAAACCGATTCAAAAACAAAAATACGCTTGGGGGAAACGCACGTTTGGCCGCAGTTAAAGAAACGAGCATGAACAGCTTGTTTGGCACACTCCTGTATGTCAGCATCATCGCAAATGATCATCGCATCGCTGCCGCCCAATTCTAATGTCACACGCTTGTTATTTTGAGCCGCAGCAATGTAAAGTTTTTTGCCGGCGTCAGAGCTGCCGGTAAATGATATTTTCTTGACATAAGGAGACTGTGCCAATTGATTTCCAATCGCACTGCCGGAGCCGGTTACAACATTTAAAACACCTGCCGGCAAACCGGCTTCATGAAAGATCGCCGCAAGTTCTAAAACGGTGAGCGGGCAAATGCCTGAGGGTTTGACAAAACACACATTTCCCGTCAAAAGTGCCGGAACAGCTTTCCATGCAAGAACCAACGCCGGCATATTCCAAGGCAAAATTGAAACACACACACCCAGCGGTTTTTTTATTGTGAACGAATAGCTGCCGTTACTTTTGCTGGTAAAAAAATCGGTGTGCGTCATGGAAGCCAGCCCGACAAAATAATCAATGACTTCTGTCATTCCCTCTATTTCACGGCGCGCCTCCTTCAGCGGCTTTCCCTGTTCTTTTGTCAGCAAAACAGCTAATTCCTCTTGAATCTGTTTTTCTTTTAGCCGAGTGGAAATTTGAGACAGAACAGCGCTTCTTTGAAGAAAAGACTTTTCAGACCATTGTTTAAAAGCAGCATGACAAGAATCAAGAGCAAAACCGACATCCTCCGATGTTGCCAAACAAACGGTTCCGACAAGTTCGCCCGTTGCAGGATTTAAAACACGGATTTGATCGGTGCAGGATGTGATGGAAGAATCATATTTTTTTCCGTCAATAAACATATCTATGGCTCCTGATTTTTTAATCATTTCTTATTTCTTCATTTTATTTGAATCGTTAAACATTAAACATACTCTCTCGGGTCTGTAATTTTTCCCGTCAAAGCGGCAGCCGCAACACTTGCCGGAGAGGCTAAGTAAACATTGCCGCCTTTACCCATGCGTCCTTTAAAATTGCGGTTGGCTGTTGAAATGCAATTTTCGCCTTCTGCGATAATTCCTTGGTGGGCGCCCAAACAGGGACCGCATCCGGGAGAGATAAAGGTGACGCCTGCTTTAACAAGCGTTTCAAAAACGCCGGTTTGAACGGCTTCTAACAAAACGCATCGGGAGGCGGGAGCAGCGACTGTTCTGACAACCGTTTTTTTGCCTTTTAAAATGTCGGCTGCAATACTCAAATCTTCGAAACGGCCGTTTGTACAGGTTCCGAGGAAGGCTTGATCAATGTGTATTCCGGCAACTTTTGAAATCGGCACCACATTATCCACTTCATGCGGACAGGCAATCTGCGGTTCAATGTCTTTGGCATCAAAATCATTCTCACGGCAATACACCGCATCCTCATCGGCATAAACAGGATCAAAATTGACCATAGAGCGATTTTGTAAAAAATCAAATGTCTTTTTGTCCGGCGGCACAATTCCTGTCTTGGCACCCATTTCTATCGCCATATTGCATAGCGTCATTCTGCCGGAAACGGACAAATCAGAAACAGCGGTTCCGTAAAACTCAACCGCTTTATAAGTGGCGCCGGAAATACCCGTTTTGCCGATCAAATAAAGCGTCAGATCTTTTGCATAAACCCCTTTTTCGAGTGTTCCATCCACCGTCATTTTGATTGTCTCCGGAACCCGAAACCATAATTTTCCGGAAGCAAAAATTTCTGCCATATCTGTTGCTCCGACACCCGTTCCAAAGGCTCCGAAAGCACCGTATGTGCAGGAATGAGAATCCGCCCCGACAATCAATTTGCCGGGAAGTGCAAACCCCTGTTCCGGCAGAACCTGGTGACAAACACCTTCGCCGCCTTCATAAAAGTACCGAATATTTTGCTGCATGATCCATTCGCGCGTATCTTTTTGAAGTGCAGCGGCAACCTCTGTTCCGGCAGGGACCAAATGATCAAACGGGATGACAATTTTATCGGCGTCCCAAACCTTTTCAACACCCATTTCACGAAAAGCGCGCACTGCCAAAACGCTCGTTCCATCGTGTGCCATCGCATAATCAATATCCGCCATAACAAAATCGTTGGCGTGTGCAACATTTCCGGAGGCGCGTGTGAATATTTTTTCGCTGATTGTACTCAAATCCGTTCACCAAGTATTTTTTTGAATCTCTATGAAGTCAATGTATTTAATTTATCCATCGTTTTTTCTTTCTTATTTTTTTCTCTTTCTTCTTCTCTTTTTCTTCTTCTCTTTCTTTTTCTTCTCTTTTTCTTTTTTCACAAAACAGCGTCATCAAAAGACTTAATTTTATCCAGTATGAAAAAACCGACTTCTTTTGTTGAAAATGCGCCGCCCAAATCGGGGGTGACGATTTTTTCTTCAATCGACGATTCTACCGCTTTTTCAATCAAAGCCGCTTCTTTTTTATATCCGGCCCATTCAAACATCATCTTTAAACTCAAAACGGCTGCGATTGGATTTGCAATTTTTTTCCCTGCAATATCGAGGGCGCTGCCGTGAACAGGCTCAAAAAGGGCGTATTTTTCACCGATATTTGCACTGGGGGCAAGACCGATGCTGCCAAGCAAGGCAGCGCCCAAATCGCTTAAAATGTCGCCGAACAGATTTGTTGTCACCACAACATCGTATTTTTGAGGCGACATGATGAGATCGTATGCGAAAATGTCCACCAGCTTATCAGACGGCTCGACATAACGATCTAATGCGGTCTGCCGGCATGTTTCTAAAAACAGTTTGTCTGACTTTAAAACATTGGACTTGTGGACGATTGTCAACTTATTTTTTCGGGAAGACGCCGCAGCGGATGCAAATTCGGCAATTCTCTGAGAGGCTTTTTTTGTAATGACACGTGTCGTCGTTGACCGATCTTCTCCGACTTCTTCCAAACCGGAATACAGTCCTTCCGTATTTTCCCGAACAATGATGATGTCAACGTCTTCTTCTTTTCGGTCTTGGATTTGGCATAGTTTGTAAATCCCCCGAATCGGACGAATCGGGCGGACATTTGCATAAAGATCCAACTCTTTTCGAATCCGCAAAAGAACGCTTTTGTAAGACGGATCAGAAACGGTTGTAATCGCCCCAAACAAAATCGCGTCGCACGATTTCAAAACAGCAATATCCTCATCGGTCATGGCTTCTTTCGTTTTTTCCCATTTCCCAAAGCCGATTTCGACCGGCACTTTTTCAATCATTAAGTTTCTTGTTTTGTTGAAATAATCCAAAATTGAAACGGACACGGGAATGACTTCTTTACCGATGCCGTCTCCTTCAGCGATTGCAACTCTCATGAAAAATCCTCAAAAAATAAGAAAAATCTCCAAATCCTAATTATCATTTTTCCTGCTTTTTTCGATGGGCGACAAGCCCGCCATCGTTTAAAATTTCAAGCAAAAAGTCGGGCAGTTTTTTGGTCGGATAATCTTTTGATTGAGACGGATTGTCTTTTTTGAACACACGAATGCGGCTGCTTTCCAAATCCACTTCAATCAAGTCACCGTCTTCTGCCTCAACGTCCGCTTCAATAATTAAAAGACCGACATTGATTGCGTTTCTGAAAAAAATGCGGGCGAAATATTTGGCAATGACGCACGAGACACCGGCGTATTTTAACGCAAGAGGCGCCTGCTCGCGCGATGACCCGCAGCCGAAATTATCACCGGCAACAACGATATCTCCTTTTTGAACCTTTTTTGAAAAAGCCGGATCCAAACCTTCCATCGCATGATCCGCAAACACCTGCATATCCGTCGTTCTCAAATATTTGCCCGGAATAATCACATCGGTGTCGATGTCGTTTCCAAATTTCCAAACATTTCCTTGAAACTTCTTTTCCATAAAACCACAAATATACGCTGCAGGTTAAAAATATTTCCCAAAACGGAAAAGAAAAAAAAGAAAAGGAAAAAGAAAAGGAAAAAATAAAAATGATGGAATAAAATTTTTGAAGACCGAATTTTTTCTCATTTTTCTTTAACATAAAGCGGCTTTTCTGTTAAAACCATGTAAAAGCGTGTGATCCAAACAACTGAAAAAGTTGCAAGAATCGGACTGAAAAATAACGAACTGATGCTTATACTCGAAAGAGAGATTAATATAATTCCAAAAAAACGCGCGATTATAGGGGGAATGTAGGTGGTAACCGCTGAAAAAATAAATTTTATTGTGAAAAAAATAACAATAAACGTAAGCACTTGAGGTGCTTTTGCTTTCAGAAGAGAAAGGGATTTTTTATAGCTTCCAATAACGGAAAAGTCGTCAACAACAATGGCATAGCTGACAAAAAAGAAAAACACAGACATGAGAATTATATAAAGAACGAATATAACCGAAGATGGTGAAAAACTGTTTTCAAGAGCACTTATAAGATTTGGAATATCATAAGAAAGACTATAAAAAATATTATTTTTAATAAGATTATAAAAAGTCGGATCTCCAAAAATTAAAGCAGCATTCTTGATTATAGACATGATAATACTTGCTATAAGAATGCGTCCAAAAAACCGTTTGCTGTAAAGCCAAAAATGCTTTAAGCCGGTTTTGCCTGTTTCAGCGGTCTCTTTTGCCATGCCGATTAGTCCGGCAGTGATGTATACATAAATAAGGAAAACAAAAATGATAAAACAAAGATAGGGAACTATACTTATCCAATCAAATCCGGATTCTAAAAAATTTATCATTGAATAATCGATATTCGAAGAATCTAAACTTGAAGAATCTAAAGCTGAAGAATCTAAAGCTGAAGAACCTGAACCATATCCAGACTTAAAAAGGATGGCTGTAACCACAACATATGCGGGGGCGCCAATTAATGTAATTATCATTAAAACAATCGCGGGAACAAACAGTACCATGTTATTTTTGACACTTTTTAACCCGTTTAAAAAAACATCTGTGGTGCTTTCCATAATACCAAATTTCCAAAATTTAATCAGATTTTTAATTTTTCTTTAACATAAAGCGGTTTTTCTGTTATTGCCATGTAGTAGCGCGTGATCCAGACGACTGAAAAGGTCGCAAGAATCGTACTAAAGACGATCTTTAATAATAAATTGATGATCAGCCCGACAACGGGGATAAATCCGAAAAGACCTGCAATTATGCCGCTGGCGGCTGAAAAAATAAAGGAGATGAGAATGCAGATAAAAATAAACAAAAGCATATGAAACGGTTTTACTCTTAGGAGGGAAACGGATTTTTTATAGCTCCCGATAACGGAAAGATCATCTGCAACGATGTTATAGCCGACAAAAAAGAAAAGCACGGACTTGATTATTCCATAAGCGAGGATGAAAGCCAAACCAACAATAATTGAGACGAGCAGAGCAAATATAAAAAAAGGCGAGAGAATGTTTTCAAGAGAATTTATAAGACTCGAAAAATCGGAGTTCATCAGGCTGTAAAAAATGTCAACGAGGTTATAAAAAACGTCATATTTGAAAAGGAGATAAAACGCCGGAATCAAAAAAATTAAAGCGGCAGCTTCGATCATATACATTATTATGTTTGCCGCAAGAATGCGTCTGAAAAACCGTTTCCCATAAAGCCGAAAATGGTTTAATCCGGTTTTACCCGTTGCAGTTGCCTCTTTTGCCATGCCGAAGTGTCCGGCATCAATGTATGCAGAAACAAAGATGAAAAGCAGAATAAAACAGAGATAGGCAAGAATTGCGATCCAATTGTTCACCATTATTAAAAAAACGGCGCCAAAAATAAGGGGAAGGGTGACACATAAACGAAGGGTTTTTACGGCAATTGTGGGAACAAACAGCACCGTGTTGTTTTTTACCGTTTTGAAACCGTTTAAAAAAACGTTGATGACACTTTCCATACTAAACCACAAGCATTGCAGTGTTAAAAATCTTTTCAAAAAAAGAGAGAAAAGGGAAAAGGAAAGGAAAGGAAAAGAAAAATCAAAAAAATAAAAAGAAAAAGTGATCGAAATCACTTTAGTAGTTTGTTAATTTTTCTTTAACATAAAGGGTTTTTTCTGTTATTGCCATATAAAAGCGTGTGACCCAAACAACTGTAAGAATTTCAATAATTATGCTGAGAATAATCATGAGAATCACATACAGTGCGTAACCGATGACTGTAAAAGCAATGGAATCAGCCACCATTCCGTAAAAGATTAGCACGATCATAGGAATCGAAAGAACGTACATGATGGAGCCGATGAGCATTGAAACGATATAGAGGACAACAATAAACAAAAGCACTTGAGATGTTTTTGCTTTCAGAAGAGAAATGGACTTTTTAAAGCTGTCGATTGCGGAAATATTGTCAACAACGATGTTGTAATTGACAAAAAAGAAAAGCACATACACAATTATTAAGTAAATAATGGTTAAAATGAGACCAATCATTATCGGCAAAATTGCCAAAGAAAGAAGTGAGACAATGGCATAATCATCTATGAAACCATCATTGATCAGACCTGAATTATAAATGACATAAAACGTCGGAATCCAAAAAATTAAAGCGACAGATTGAATCAGCATCAAAATGATATTTGCCGCAAACACACGTCCGAAAAATCGTTTCCCATAAGACATAAAATGATTCCATGCGGTTTTTCCTGTTGAAGCAACCTCTTTTGCCATGCCGATTTGTCCGGCAGTGGCGAATATGCCAATAAGGAAAACAAAAACGGCAAAACAAAGAGAAACAAGGGTGATTATCCAAATATTTTCAAGAGATCCTAAAAAGAGAGGAGAAAATCCTAGAACAAGACTGCCGATTATTGAAATGGAAATTAAAATAATCGTTGGGACAAACAATACCGTATTATTTTTGATACTTTTTAATCCATTTGAAAGAACATCCGTGATACCTTCCATAAAACCAAATCCTCCAAATAATTTAAACAGAGAGCGATTTTGCCAATAAAATCATCTGCAATAAATAAAATGAAAATGGTTGTATATAAAATAATAAGCCAACCATAAAAAAAATCAAACGTGGAAAAGATAAATTAAAAAATAATAAATAAAAATAAAAACGAAAAAAAGAAAAACAAGAAAAGAAAAAAAGTGATCGAAATCACTTTTAGTAGTTTGTTAATTTTTCTTCAACATAAAGCTGCTTTTCTGTTATTGCCATGTAAAAGCGTGCGATCCAAACGGTTAAAACAACTGCAACAATTGTACCGAAAATGACGTTGATAATTGAACTGAAAATTATATTGAATATTGGCATGAGGGGCATAATGGCCGGAACAAAAAAGGATAAAAAAATGAAAATCATGCCGAAAATGAAACCAACGCTCGTCGAAATGATGAGCCGAGAAACGAAATAAATTACTGCAAGGATAAAAAGGACAGCAAAAAATAGAAGCACTTGAGATGTTTTTGTTTTCAGAAGGGAAAGAGACTTTTTAAAGCTGCCAATAACGGAAATATCATCAATAACAATGCTGTAACCGACAAAGAGGAAAAGCGCTATCACAATAATTCCATAAATAATAGTTAAAATGGTACCAAAAAACGCCGACAATAACAACGTGGCAAAGAATGCGAAAAAACTCTCAGGAGAATCCAAAAAAATTATGAAACCATCAACGGGCAGACCTGAATTGTAAATGACATAAAATGCCGGGATCCAAAAAATTAAAGCAACGGAAAGGATCAAGGTTAAGATAATATTTGCCACAAACATGCGTCCAAAATACCGGTTCCCATAAGACATAAAATGACCCATAGCAGTTTTTCCTGTTGAAGCGGCCTCTTTTGACATTCCGATGTATCCGGCAATGATGTACGAGATAATAATGAAAACAATAAGAGTAAAACAAAGATAGGCAAAAAGCAATAACTAAATGTTTGCAAGAGAAGGCAAAACAAAAGAAGCTATAATTTCATTAGACGTGGAATAGATTGTTGCAACGAGCGCTAAGATAAATGCAGGAACAAACAACACCTTATTATTTATGATACTTTTTAATCCGTTTATAAAAACATCCGTAATACTTTCCATAATATCTAATCCTTTGAATAATTTAAATAAATAGCGATTTTGCCAATAAAATCATCTGTAATAAATAAAATGAAAATGGTTGTATATAAAATAATAAGCCAACCGTAAAAAAAATCAAACGTGGAAAAGATAAATCAAAAAAATAATAAGTAAAAAAACAAAAAAAAGAAAAAGTGATCGAAATCACTTTTTTAGTAGTTTGTTATTTTTTCTTCAACATAGAGAGACTTTTCCGTCAAAACCATGTAGAAGCGTGTGATCCAAACGGTTGAAAGGGTTGCAAGAATCAGACTGAGAATCATATTCAATAAAGAACTGATGAGCGTCCCGATAATAGGAATAAGTCCAATAATACCTGTAGCAAAACCAAAAACAAATGAAATTATGAGCACAATGACGAAGTAGATAATGATAAA
>Ga0099364_10009538_pt1 | contig 13454 bp, 14 predicted proteins | sample TergutTh196P3_FD_73070 | JGI IMG/M metagenome (GOLD analysis project Ga0099364, IMG submission 73070) | Microcerotermes parvus P3 segment gut microbial communities from Pointe-Noire, Republic of the Congo - Th196 P3 | ecosystem: Host-associated > Arthropoda: Insects > Digestive system > Gut ...
GTAGCACACCGCAAGGTGTGCAACGTAGATAACCCCGACTAAGCGTAGCGCAAGTCGGGGTATCTCAAAAAATGCGACATCTTTAGTTTGCGGTATCATTTTCGTAATACTTTGTAATATAATGAAATACGAATTGCCAAGTCTGGAGTTTTGAATTTAATTAGATGCCTCACTGCGTTCGGAATGACTGTATTAGCCTGTAAATGAGGGCGTGAAAAAGGTTGCGGCAAAGCCGCAACCTTTTTCACGCTCTTTCCTATTGTAACGGGCGGTCATTCCGAATGAAACGGAGTGAAATGAGGAATCTAATTCAAAAAAAACAGAGACACAACGTAGCATCTCTGCATTTTTTTAATTAATTCGTTTCAAATAATTCTAAATCATCCTATAAAAGAGCGTTCAATTTTTCTGCGAGCGTAGTTTTTGGGACTGCGCCCACTTGTTTGTCGACTACTTCTCCGTTTTTAAAGAAGAGAATTGTCGGGATGTTTCTAATGCCGTATTTTACGGACGTTCCCGGACTGCTGTCCACATCCATTTTCGCTATAACAGCTTTATCTTTATATTCTTCGGCGAGTTCGTTCACTAACGGTGTAATCATTCGGCATGGACCGCACCACTCCGCCCAAAAATCTAATAGTACCGGTTTATCTGATTTCAGTACTAATTCCTCAAAATTGGCATCTGTTGCTTCAAGTGTCATAATTATAAATTTTTCAAAATAAATATTTGATTTTTAACTGAATTTTTTTGCAAAGTTAAAAAGTTTTTTTTATATTTTTCATTTTTTTTGACAAAAGGGTTAAAATTTTTTATGATAATGTTAAAGAAAATTCCGGATGTCCGTCAAAATATTTGACTAAATCGGTTGAAAGATTTGCACTTATGCTTCGAGAAAACATTTTTACGCGATGTTTTTCATTCTCTTTATCGGTAACAATAAAGTGCATTACCACATTTCCTTTGTTTTCATTAATAATTTCGGTAAATTCAGTAACAAAATCGTCAGAAATTTCCTGCAAAGGCATCTCGATTGTCATATTTTTGATTGATTTTTTTGCCACATCACTTAAAGGAGTGATACTGATGATTTTAACTTCCCATTTGGACGGGTCGTGTCTTCTTGGCTGAACTCTACCTTTGAGCAACAAAAAAGTTCCCATTTGCAAAAATTTAGAAAACTGTGTGTAATCATCCCCAAAAAGCGCAAACTCAAAGGTACCTGAATAATCCTCTACTGTCAGAATTCCATAAGTTTTGTTTTTTTCGCGTGTTTGTCCGATGCGGGTATTTGTAACTACTCCACCGGCGGTAAATTCGCGCCCTTTTATATCCATCAGATTGTCAAACTCTTGCATTTGGGTATTGCAGTAGTGTTTCAGTTCCATTTTGTATTCGTCCAACGGGTGCGCCGACATATACATTCCGATGAGTTCTTTCTCTTTTTCTAATTTTCCTATGGTAGTAAACTCTTGAGTATAAGGCGGTTGGGGCTTTTTGATTTCTATAGTATTTGAAATAGAACCAAAAATTGAAGTTTGTGCCGTTGTTTTATCAGCCTGAATTTTGTTGCCGTATTTTAATAGATTTTCGATAAAAGTGCTTTCTTCGTTATCTTGTGCGGCAAAATATTGTGCGCGATGAAAATTTTCTATCGTATCAAATGCACCTGAGGCAGCAAAGGCTTCAAGTGCTCTTTTGTTAACGGTCTGTAAATTAACACGTTCAATAAAATTGTAAATAGATGTAAATATGCCGTTTTTGTTTCTTTCGTTAACGATTTCTTCAACTACTCCCTCCCCTACTCCTTTTATTGCAGCCATTCCAAAGCGTAACGCACCTTTTTTGTTTACGGTAAATTTTGCCACACTTTCGTTAATATCTGGACCAAGTACGGGTATGTTCATTCGGCGGCATTCTTCCATAAATGTGGTTATTTTATTAATATCGTGCAAGTTGCAGCTGAGTACGCCTGCCATAAATTCTGCGGGATAATTTGCTTTAAGATAACCTGTTTGATATGCAAGAATTGCGTAACCCACTGAATGCGACTTATTAAAGGCATATTCTGCAAAAGATTCCCAGTCGTTCCAAATTTTTTCGATTACCGTATCCGATTCTTTCCTTATTATATTACATCCCTCCATAAATTTTTCGTTCTTTTTGCAGCCCTGTATGAAATTGTCTTTGATTTTGACCATTTCTTCGATTTTTTTCTTGCCCATCGCTTTTCGCAAAGTGTCCGATTCGCCTCTCGTAAAATGTCCCAATGCCCGCGAAAGTAACATCACTTGTTCCTGGAAAACTGTAACTCCGTAAGTATCATTCAAATATGGTTCCATAAGCGGATGGTCATACTCAACAGCTTTTACTCCGTGTTTTCTATCAATATAATCAGGGATATAATCCATTGGACCAGGACGATACAACGCATTCATCGCAACTAAATCTTCCAAACGATTGGGTTTCAACATTCGTAAATATTTTCGCATTCCTTGAGATTCAAACTGGAAAATGGCAGTTGTTTCTCCTTTGCAAAATAGGTTGAAAGTTTTTTTGTCGTCAAAGGGGATTTTGTCGATGTTTATCTCAATTCCTTTTGAAATTTTTATTGCCTGAATTGTTTCTTTTATTTCGGAAAGTGTTCTCAGTCCCAGAAAATCCATTTTGAGCAGTCCTATTGATTCAACTACGCTGCCTTCGTATTGGGTTACCATTTTTAATCCGACATTTTCCTTCTCTTTGGGTATCATCAACGGTATATTTTTTTCCAATGATTGCCGTCCAATTAATACTCCGCACGGATGCACTCCTGTATGCCTGATTGAACCCTCTAATACACAGGCTAATTCGAGGGTTTTTAACAATAAATCGTCTCTTACGTTTCTTGCTTTTTTTATTTCATCTGCAAAAATTGCTTGAATTTCAAGTTTTGCAATATTCTTTTTGGCTTCGTCAGCAATATCTTTTGATTTGGAATTTAACTTCTTTTCGGCATCGGTTTTTCTCTTTTCGATAGTATTTATTGCGTCATCAATGCTTTTTGTTTCAGCCTCTAATTTTATTACTTCTTGGTAAGCATAATCTAATTTTGTTCCGGGCTTGCTTGGAATTCTTTTTGATACTCTGTCGGTTTCGGACAATGGAAGGCTCAACACACGCCCGACATCTTTAATGGAAGATTTTGCTGCCATCGTACCAAATGTGCAGATATGCGCCACTTTTTCGTGTCCATATTTATTGGCAACGTACTCTAATACTAATTCTCGTCCGTCATCGTCAAAATCTATATCAACGTCAGGCATTGAAATTCGGTCGGGATTTAAAAATCTTTCAAAAAGCAAATTATATTTGATGGAATCTATGAGCGTTATCCCTGTACAATACGCAACGACCGACCCAGCCGCCGAACCGCGTCCGGGTCCCACTAACACTCCCATTTTTCTTGCTTCGTTTATAAAGTCTTGAACTATAAGAAAATAACTCGGAAATCCCATGGTTTTGATTGTATTTAACTCAAAATCAATTCTTTCCATTACTTCTTCGGGTACAGGGTCGCCGTAAAACTTTTTTGCTCCTGCGAGTGTAATATGCTCAAGATAATCTGATTCAAATTTTATTTGTAACAAATGTTCATAATTACCGCCGAGTGTTTCGTATCGTTCTCCGAACTCTTGCTTTATATCCTCTTCTGAAAATTTTGTTTTATATTCTTCTATTGTTCCAAATTCCTTTGGTATCGGGAATTCGGGCATTATTGGGTCGGAATCTATGGTAAAATTCTCTATTTTATCGGCAATTTCGCATGTGTTTTGGATGGCTTCGGGTAAATCGGCAAACAGTTGTGTCATCTCGGCGGTCGTTTTAAACCACTCCTGCCGAGTGTAACGTAGCCTGTTTTCATCTTTCATATTTTTGCCCGTACTGAGACAAAGTAAGATTTCATGCGCCTCTGCCATCTCTGCATCAGTGAAATGAACATCGTTAGATGCAATAATTTTTACGTTGTGCTTTTTAGATAATTCTATAAGTTTTTCATTTACTTTCTGTTGTGTCAGGTAAACTTTTTCGTACATTATAGGGTCTTCGGCGGGATGTCGGTGCAATTCAAGATAAAAATCCTCTCCAAAAAGATTTTTATACCAAAGAAGCGATTCTTCAGCACCTTGCATATCATTGTTTCGTATTTTTCGCGGTATTTCGCCTCCTATACAGGCACTTAACGCTATCAAGCCTTCGTGGTGCTTTTCCAAAAGTTGTTTGTCAATGCGTGGGCGGTAATAAAAACCGTCAATATTTGCAAAGGAAACAAGGCTTAGCAAATTATGGTATCCCGTCAAATTTTTTGCAAGCAGCACAAGATGCCTGCCCGAACTGTCAATTTTGTCTGATTTATTGTGTAACGTCCTTTGTGCAACATACATTTCGCAACCGAGTATCGGTTTTATTTTATTTTTTTTACAGACATCGAAAAATTCTTTTATTCCAAGCATATTTCCATGGTCTGTAAGCGCAATCGCCGTCATGCCATCTTTGACGGCTTTTTTTACTAAATCTTGAATACTCGCTTGTCCATCTAAAATGGAATATTGCGAATGGACGTGCAAGTGTGTGAATGGGGCTGAGTTCATCTCTATTTTTGTTATAATTTTTTTGCAAAGGTAATCTCTTTTTTTTATTTTGCAAAAAAATGGTTTTTAATTTTTGATGCCTTGTTGTTGTGGGCTGCATTTTGATATCTTGGCTACTTTGACAGTTAAAATGTTATGAATCAAGTATTGCATTCCGTTAGGAATGAATCTTTCGGTAGAAAATAATTGCCCCAAAACACCTGCATTCCGTTAGGAATGCATCTTTACATCTTTTATTATGGTCGCATACCTACGGCATGCGGGTCGGTATTGTGTAATTCTTTGTTCTACCGAGCGATACATTCCTACGGAATGTTTTTTCATGTGAAAATTTACATATTTTATTTATCCGTTTTTTTATAATTGAAAATTTTATGTTATCTTTGCGAAATTAAAAAATTATCAAATTTTTGAAACCTTTTTTACAAAAAAGAGTTTAAAGGTTTATTATTATAAAATAAAAGTCTGATTATGGAGCAGACGTTAAACAGAAATTAAAATGAATGTATCAGAAACAAAAGGAAAAGAGCAGGCTTGTTGCGGTAGCACAGGCAAAAAATGTAAAAAATGCACAATGGCAATTGCCTTTGCCACAGTCGGTATTGTTGTAATTGCGCTAATGTTTGTTTTTAAATTTACTAGAAACAACGAAGGTTTAATAACTATGACCCTGCAGCCTGACGGCGAGGTTTCAATTTATTTGGCAGGAACAGGTACGGCGACAATCGATTGGGGAGACGGCAACGTGAGCAGCAATGAAAATCTTACAGAATATATTGAAGATGACGCAGATAGGGATATTTACAAGTACAGCCATACATTTAACACATCCGCTATTTGCACCATCACAATAAAGGGCAAAAAAATTACAATGTTGAGTTGCTCACACATTAATCTGAAAAGTTTGGACGTTAGCAAAAACAGTGCGTTAGAAATATTAGTTTGCTCTCGTAACCAACTGACAAGTTTGGATGTTAGCAATAATGCAGATTTGATAGTTTTGGGTTGCTATGATAATCAGCTGAAAAGTTTGGATGTTAGTAAAAACACTGCATTAAAATTGCTTGATTGTGCCAGTAATCAACTGATTAATTTGGATATAAGTAAAAACTTAGCCTTGAAAGGGTTGGTTTGTCCACGTAATCAACTGACAACTTTGGATATAAGCAATAATATTGAATTAACAAGATTGTACTGCTCTGATAATCACCTGACTAATTTAGATGTCAGCAATAACGCTGCATTAACAGAGTTACGTTGCTCTAACAACCAACTTACAAATTTGGATGTTAGCAACAATATTGCATTGATAGTGTTGGTCAGCGAAAACAATCAACTATCCGACACTGCATTGAATAATCTTTTTTCATCATTGCACGATTTTAATAACGAATTGGAAAAAGATATATCCATAAGCGGTAATCCCGGAAGTTTTGAGTGTGATACAACTATTGCAGAAGATAAAGGTTGGAATGTTTATTTTGAATAAAAAATAAAGATTGACACTGATGGAATCAATAATCGCCATTAATTTTTCACGTTTGAAAAACGAGGAACACGCTCAATTTCATGAAAATGTAAAAACGTTAATAGACGGAGCGACCCCGCAAGCATTGGGCATAGAGCAACTCTACGCTCCATTTTATCTACCAGCCCTTGCAAAAGAATTAGATGCACTCAGCGTTGTTGTAAAGTGTGAAGCATCTGTTAGAATCTGCGAACAAGATGCTATCAGAGATAGCGTTTACAAAGATTTTAGCAAAGCAGTAAAAAGTGCCCGCAACCACTTTGAACCACGAATCAGAGTGGCAGCAAACTCAGTATGGAAAGTCTTTTTGATATACGGAGATTCTACAAACAAATCATTAGACTCCCAAACAGAAGCAACAAACGAAATAATACGCACACTTGAAGAACAGCCCGAAATCGCAAAAGCATTGGCAACACTTGATATGAACAATTGGAAAGTCAAATTGGCAGAAGAAAACGACAAACTTCAAAACCTAATGATTGACCAATACAACGAAACAATAGGTAAAACAACTCTTTGCATGAAAAATGCAAGAATTGAAACCGATAAATTTTACCGTTTTATCGTTTCAGACCTTCAAAAACAAAACTTGCTCGGAAACAACACTCCCGAATTTACAAAATTTATTACAGAACTAAACGATGTGATAAAACGATTTAAAGAACTGCTTGCAGCGGAGTTTTCAAGAAAAAATAGAAATGAAGATTGAAAGAGAAAGTGTTATAAATTATTTATTTTTCATGCCTTAATTAATTAATACTCAAACTGTTCCAAATCATATCTTTCAACGCAACTATTCCCTCACCTGTAATTGAGGATATAAATACAAACGGCAAATCGGGCAAATCGTTTTTGATTTCTGTTTGAAGTTCTTTATCGAGCATATCCGATTTTGAAACAGCAATTATTCGTCCTTTGTCAAGTAGTTCGGGGTTATATTTTTTCAGTTCGTTAAGTAGGATGTTGTAGTCGTTTTTAATGTTTTTGCTATCGGCGGGTATCATAAATAGCAGAACAGAGTTTCGTTCTATATGTCTTAAAAATCGTAGTCCAATTCCTTTTCCTTCGGCGGCGCCTTCGATAATACCCGGAATATCAGCCATTACAAACGATTTATGGTCTCTATATTCGACAATTCCAAGATTTGGAACTAACGTAGTAAACGGATAATCAGCAATTTTCGGTTTTGCGGCACTTACAACCGACAGAAGCGTAGATTTACCAGCATTTGGGAAACCAACTAAACCCACGTCTGCAAGTACTTTCAGTTCTAAAACTACTGTAATTTCGATGCTTGGTTCTCCGGGCTGTGCATAGCGTGGGGTTTGGAAAGTAGATGTTTTAAAGTTCACGTTTCCTAAGCCGCCACGTCCGCCGTGAATTAAAATTTTTTCTTCGCTCTCTTCTGTAATTTCAAATAAAATTTCTCCGTTATCGGCATTTTTTGCGACTGTTCCCAAAGGCACCTCTATTGTTTTGTCTTCGCCGTTTGCTCCTGTGGAGCATTGTTTTCCGCCTTGTTTTCCGTCTCCTGCAAATATATGTCGCTGATATTTCAGGTGAATTAATGTCCAATAATTGCGGTTTCCTTTAATTATCACGTGACCTCCCCGTCCGCCGTTGCCTCCGTCTGGTCCTCCTTTGGGAACAAATTTTTCACGCCTTAAATGTGCCGACCCTGCACCTCCTTTTCCTGAGCGGCAGAAAATTTTTACGTAATCAACAAAATTTGAAGTAGCCATTAATAAAATTTTAGTTCTTAAATTGCAAGACTTTTTAACGTTTTTTATAATGCAGGAGTTATCTTAACTGAAAGTCCCAAAGCAGCAACTATTCGGTAAAAAGTGGCTACACTTGGGATGGTAACTCCCTTTTCAATGCCTGAAATGTACTCTTTGTCCGCACCTATTCTTTTTGCAAGTTCGGCTTGTGTCAGCCTTGCTTCTTTGCGGATGTCATGCAATATTTGACTTGTATAAAAAGCGTATGCTTCCTCGTCAAATTTTGCTCTTTCAGGGGTTCCATGAGCTCCGTATTTAGATTCCAATACAGTGCTATAATCGCGTATTTTATGGTCGTTTGTCTGCATAATATGCCTCCTTTATTTTTAATGCTTTATCAATTTCATTTTGGGGTGCCTTTTGTGATTTTTTTTGAAATCCATTGAATAACACCACAATTTGTCCGTCGTCAAAAATAAAAAACACACGGTAAATATTGCTGTTGAATTCCATGCGAAGTTCATACAAACCGTCACGTATGTATCCTATAAATTTTGTCGGTACACGATCGCAAGTTTCAAGAAGTGAAATGATGTAATTCAACTTTGTCAACTCTTTGGGTAGCAATTTTTCAATAAACCGTTCAAAATATCCGCCGTATGTTAATATTTTTCTTTTCATGACTAAAATAAAAACAATAAAATTATTTTTTTACTTTTACATCACCTTATACATCCCTCCCGGACAGCTTTTCACCAATCCCTTAAACTCTAGATCCAAAAGTGTTGCAGAAATTTTGCCTATTGTCATTTCACATTGCAGTGCCAATAGGTTGAGGTTCATCTCTTTTTCTACCAATAAAATATCCATTATTGCTTTTTCTTCGGGGGTTTCGGGTTGATAAAATAGTGATGGCTGCATTTTGTTTTCTGATGTTTCTGTTTCCCAGCCCATTATGTAAGAAAAATCTTCTATCGATTCTAAAAGATGTGCCTGATTTGTTTTTATCAGATTGTTACAACCCGCTGAATACTCATCGTTAATTCTGCCGGGGAAAGTAAAAACGTCTCGGTTGTAACTGTTTGCAATACTTGCGGTAATCAATGCACCTCCTTTTTTTGCTGATTCTACTACTATAACTGCATCTGCTAAACCTGCAATTATTCGGTTTCGTTTTATAAAATTTTGTCTGTCGGGGCTTGTTTTGGACATAAATTCGGTTAGAACAGCACCTTTGTAGAGCATTTCACGGGCAATATTACTGTGTGCCGATGGGTACATTGTGTCCAATCCGTGCGCCAAAACTGCCACCGTCGGCAAACTATACCTAAATGCGCCTCGATGAGCGCAGACATCGATGCCGTAAGCCAATCCGCTGATTATCACTGTATCTGGATAATGATGAGCAAGTTCCCCGATGAACTTTTCGCAGTAATTCAATCCGTAGTCGGTTGCTTTTCGTGTTCCTACAACACTTACCATTCGCGGAGAATCAAGGTTTAAGCCTCCTTTACAATATATTAAAATTGGTGCATCTTCACACAAAGAAAGTCGTTTGGGGTAGTCATCGTCTAAATAAAAATAGGTCTTTATGCTGTATTTTTCGACAAAATTTATTTCATCTTCCACGCTTTCCAATAACTTTTTTTTGTCAATGGAATTAAGCATTGAAGCCGTGATTTCACCAATTCCTGGCACTTTTTCCAAAGGGAGTTTTTTATTTTCAAAAAACTCTTCAACCGACCCTACGTATGCTATTATGTTGCGCGCAAGTTTCGGTCCGATACCTTTTATTAAACTTAATGCAATCTGATATTTTAATGATGTGTTCATTAACTAATTAAATTTTAAATATTTACTATGTTTTTGAATATCTCTCTATGTACGAAACTATCAATTTTTGGTGTGATTTTGGAACTGCCGACAACCCAATACGCGGATAACGGGCAACCCCTTTGTGCGACTTCTCATAAACCAATAAAAATGTAAAGATACCGAAAAAATATTTTCTTATCTCAAATTTTTGAAATTTTTTCAGCGGGATTTGAAATAATTTGAATTTTCGCCCGAAAGGAAAAAGATTGTAATGCCTGAAATTAAGCGACTCATTCTCAACTGCTATTTCAATATAATAATATCCGCCGAAATAATAGACAGCAACAGTTAAGACGAGCAAAATTCCCAAAATAATTTGAAAAAGTATAACCTTTTCAAAATCAACAAAAAAGGAGCCTGCCAAACATCCTAAAAATATTAGTAATGACATCCCTAAAATCAATGAGGCTCTTTGTGCCGTAGTTTTATTGTTCATTATTTTAAATTTTATAATATGTTGCAAAGATAGATGATTTTTTTGAATTATTCGCAACTGAAAGAAAAAATAAATTTTTGGGTACAGAAAATGTCGATTTCATCAATTTTTTGGGTACAGAAAATGTCGATTTTACCAATTTTTTGGGTACAGAAAATGTCGATTCCATCAATTTTTTGTGTACAGAAAATGTCGATTTTCGCCAATTATTATATGTATAATGCAGATTATAAGGTAGTTTTATAATGCTCATCGAAAAATTTATGAGAGTAAGAAAAAACTGTTTATTTTCAGTCTAAAATTACGATTTTTTTTATTTTTTTTGGAAATATTATTGTATGTTAAAAATAAGTATTATTTTTGCCGCCGATTTTATTATAAAATTATAAAACAGATGAGCACAAATAACTATTTATTTCGTAAAATTGACGGAGAACTTTTAGCTTGGAGTCAAGACCCTGATCATAAGATTTTAATGCTTCATGGCGCACGTCAGGTAGGCAAATCCTCTTCAGTTCGACATTTAGGAAAAAATTTCAAATATTTTCTTGAAGTGAATTTTGATGAAGATAAAGAAGCCTGCGGTTTTTTTGAAAATGGCTCGCTTTCGCCACAGCCCATTTGCGAACTATTGGCAATAAAGTATGGTATCCCGATTATTCCGGGAAAAACGCTTCTATTTTTTGATGAAATTCAATCTTGTATTCCGGCAATATCATCTTTGAGATATTTTTACGAAAAAATGCCTGACCTACACGTAGTTGTCGCTGGTTCACTTTTGGAATTTGCATTAGAAGAAATTCCTTCATTTGGCGTAGGCAGAATTACATCAATGTTTATGTATCCCTTTTCTTTTAACGAATTTCTAAATGCTTTGGGTGAAAATTTTTTGACCGATGCTATTGGAAATGCCGACCACAAAAATCCTTTACACGAAGTCATTCATAATAAGTCGGTGGAATTGCTCAAACGTTTTTTTGTTGTTGGAGGCATGCCTGAGGCAGTATTAAAATATGTTAAAACAAAAGATTTATTGCAAGTTCAAACAGTTTTGAGCAGTTTATTGGTTTCACTGAAAAAAGATTTTGCTAAATACAGAAAACGTGTTCCTTTAACTTGTTTAGATGAAGTGTTTAATTCGGTCGTGCAGCAGTCAGAGGGAAAATTTGTTTATGAAAAAGCCGCAACACAAACATCAAATCTAATAGTAAAGCAGGCGTTGGATATGCTGATTAAGGCAGGTTTAGTATATTCTTTAACACATACAGCAGCAAATGGCATTCCATTGGGAGCAGAAGTCAACCCAAAATTTCAAAGAATGTTTTTGTTCGATACAGGACTTTTTCAGCGTGTATTAGGATTGGATATGGCACAAATTTTTGTTACAAATGATTTTAAAACAGTTAATCGTGGCGCAATTGCCGAACTTTTTGTCGGTTTGGAACTAATTAAAAATTCTTCCTGTTTTAATCCGAGTTCGCTCTATTATTGGCAGCGCGAAAAAAGCCAAGGAAGTGCGCAAATTGATTTTTTGGTACAACGCAACGAAAAAATTATTCCATTAGAAGTAAAAGCAGGTACACAAGGCGCTATGCAAAGCCTAAGATGGTTTATGAAAGAAAAAAATATCGAAACAGGTGTCCGTATTTCGCTCGAAAATTTTGCCTATTATGAAAATATTACGGTGTACCCGATGTATGCGGTTTCAAACTTACTAAACGAAAAATAAATAACTTTGAAAATGAAAATATTTTATTTTTTTACTTTTTTTGCAATTTCAGAATTTTTGTCCATACTTTCATAACTACTTGACTATCAGCCCCGCCGTACTATGTGTCCACATTTCTGCAAAAATATTGCCATAATCCACTTAACTATCTGACTATCAACGCCGCCGTACTGTATGTCTATAAACCACCTAACTATCTGATTATCAGCCCAGCCGTACTGTATACCTAAAAAAATGTACGGAATGTCCACAAAAAGTTGAAAATATTTTGCGCTAATATTTTTTTTTGTTATATATTTGCACCCTCAAATTTAAAATTTGAGAACGTACATTGACATATTGGTTTACACGCGAAAAATTTTTTGTTTGCTATTTAAAAAACTATTCATATCTTTGCGGCGTTAATTTATCTTTAAAACGTAAAAAAATGACCGCAGAAAACAAGAAAATAGTGAAAGCTCTGCAAAAAGAGTTAGTTGATTTGATGCTAAAAAAGGCAAACGTTAGCAAAAAAACGTTGTATGACGGAGCAATTAGTGGTTTCGTAAACGACAATATTGATTTGTTGTCGCCAGCAGAGTTGAAAAAATATCATGGAATATTGATGGTATGAAATTAACTAAAAATCACATTTTTGTGGATACGAATGTACTTAATGGCTTTTATTTGAACATAGCGGCTGATGTAGAATGTTTGAAATATCTATATTCCATGCAGGGTAAGAGGTTATTTGTTTCATCGTTGAGCATAGGGCAGTTTGTAGCTTTTTTTCAAAAGAGGATGACAAATGATAAAATCAAGGAAATCGTTCGTTATCTTTCCACTAAATTTACGATAGTTGAATTTGGTGAACACGATGTACAAAAATCCTTACTTTTTCCATATTCTGACATAGAAGATACGATACAATATGTTATTGGCACAAAAATAAAGTGCTACTATTTCGTCACAAACGACAAAGGTTTTTCCACATTCCTGAATATTAAGGCAGTAAAACCAGCGCAAGTAAGAAGCATCAAAAAATAAAACCTACATTGACATATAAACCACAAAAACCATAAAAACCATAAAAACTAACTAAAACCATAAAACCCTCATTCCCACCCCTTTAACATTTCTTAACATTTCCGTTTTTTTCTTAACAAATGTTAAAAACCGAAAAACCAAGAAAAAACTAAAAAACACCCTCAAACGCCCACCCAGCCCATAAAGCAGCACACTCAAAACCCCAATTTTCACCCTTCGCAACCCACCTTTGCAACAAACTGACAAACAACACATTATCGAAAAAGTTCACAAACTTTTCGAAAAAGTTCACAAACTTTTTTGAAATATTATAAAAATTCATTATATCTTTGCACCGAATTTTTTTAGACAATAAGATGAGTATTCACATTAAAAGTTTTATACAATGGAAGTACGAAAATTTTTCAGAATGGACAGGGCAAAAGAAACAACAACCAGCCCCAACGTCCAAACCGTCATTAAAAATGACGCGAATGTAGGGGCGCACCTACGTGTGCGCCCACCC
>Ga0099364_10009539_pt1 | contig 13451 bp, 16 predicted proteins | sample TergutTh196P3_FD_73070 | JGI IMG/M metagenome (GOLD analysis project Ga0099364, IMG submission 73070) | Microcerotermes parvus P3 segment gut microbial communities from Pointe-Noire, Republic of the Congo - Th196 P3 | ecosystem: Host-associated > Arthropoda: Insects > Digestive system > Gut ...
AGGGCGTGATGGTCGTCATCGAAGCGGAACATACTTGCCTGACAATGAGGGGCGTAAAAAAGCCGGGCGTAAGGACAATCACAGTCGCCACAAGAGGGCTGTTCAAAGACGATTTAGAGCGTCAGAGGCTGTTTCTTGAGGTCATTGCAAAGACGTAGGTGAGCCGCGAGAGATGCGCCGCATACGGAGAGGCGTGACCGAGTGAGTCTACTGCTGCACGTTCAACTAATAACTCATCAGGCGTGGTTCTAGAGTGATGTACATGGGAATGAGATATCTATGCTAATCGGCAACAGGGAATTTGATACGAAGAACAGATGCTATATTATGGCCATACTAAATGTGACGCCTGACTCTTTTTCTGATGGCGGTCATTGGTTAGAAATTGATGAGGCGTTACGGCACACAGCGAATATGATAAGCGATGGAGCGGACATCATCGATGTTGGTGGCAAATCGACAAGACCAGGGCATAAGGGCATAACGATACAGGAGGAAATCGACAGGGCAATACCTGTGGTGGATGCGATTCGTAGCCGTTTTGACATACCTATTTCAATAGACACATCGGAAAGCATCGTCGCGGATGCAGCCCTCAATGCAGGAGCCGCGCTTGTCAACGATATATGGGGGCTTAAGTCTGACGCTAACATGGCTAAGGTCATATCCCGCAGCGGAGCGGCTTGCTGCCTGATGCATAACAGGAAAGTCTTGGACTACACCGACTTCATACAAGATGTAATCGCAGATTTGAAGGAGTCGGCTAATCTGGCGATTGCTGCGGGCATCGCCGCAGATAAAATCATACTCGATCCCGGTATCGGATTTGCCAAATCCCACGAAATGAACCTCGAGGCCATTAATAAGCTTGATTTGCTGACAGAACTCGGTTATCCCGTGCTGCTGGGAACCTCGCGCAAGAGCGTCGTCGGATTGGCGCTTGACCTGCCTGTTATTGAGCGCATAGAGGGAACGCTGGCAACAACCGTCATAGGCATAATGCGCGGAATCTCCTTTGTCCGTGTTCATGACGTAAGGGAGACAAAACGAGTTATCAAAATGACTGAAGCGGTGATACGGTCTCGACAGCAAAGCAATTAGCGGTCTGAACCCACAACGATATACGACAATAGTTACTGCAAAGAGGTTTTGTAGCATGATGAACAAAGAACAATTGCAAAATTCTATCGCTCGGCGCGTTGCGCAGGAGCTCAAGAGCGGGCAACTCGTTAACTTGGGGATTGGGCTTCCCACAAAGGTGGCAAACTTCATACCAGATGGCGTACAGGTTTTGCTACATTCGGAAAATGGTTTTGTCGGACTGGGACCGAAGCAAGAAGAGTTGATTGACCCCACAATTGTAAACGCAGGTGGCGAACCTGTGACGATTAATCCCGGAGGATGCTTTTTTGACAGTGCTGTATCCTTTGGAATCATACGCGGCGGCCACGTTGATTTGACCGTGCTGGGAGCATTGCAGGTTGATGAAAGCGGAAGCATAGCCAATTACATGATACCCGGGAAACTTGTGCCGGGAATGGGTGGCGCTATGGACCTTCTAGCGGGTTCCAAGAGGGTTATAGTGGCGATGGAACACACCGCGAAAGGCTCTGCAAAAATCCTAAAGAAATGCACCCTTCCGCTGACAGCCAGAAATGCGGTTGATTTGATAATCACGGAAATGTGTGTAATGGAAGTCACAGCAGACGGTCTTCTGCTGACAGAACTTGGAGAAGGCTTTACTATTGACGACGTACGCAGCGCGACAGAAGCCGAGTTTGCTATTGCTAACGCAGTCTGCAGACTGCAAGGGATTAGTTACTAAGCAGTCAAATTCAAATGAAAAAGTCGCAAAATAAGGAACTAGTACTGCGTATACGAAATAACTAGACTTATCTGCCGGTCTTTTTGCCGCCATGCGGCACGTAAAATCCTTGAAAGGCACAAGCATTACTGCGGATTTTCCGCACCACATGACGACAAAAATCCTCGACATCTAAGCCCAGTTATTTCGTATACGCAGCACTAGTTGTAGGGGCGAACTGTGTTCACCCGCAATGGGAACGGAAATAAAAAGTCTTTTCCATTTTATTTGGGGTATGGTTTAGGGGTTAGGAGTCAGCAGTCGGTGGTACGAATTTCTTGTTTTATGCGCAAAACAGTCAGTAAGATACTAAAACCGACAGTTCCGAGGGGAGTGAGACATATGCTTAACAAAATGATTTTCACTCGGGACGTATACGAAGGCAATCCGATAATAATGATTCGATTCGAATACGACCCCTTCCTCGCAGAAGAGGTCAAAAGAATACCGGACAAGATATGGAGCCAATCGCTAAAATGCTGGTACGTACCCGACACGCCCGAGAACAAGAAGCGCTACGGACTGTCTGCGTCAGTTGGTCATCAAACAAAAAAGAACTCACCGAAAGTCTTTGACATCAACAAACCTGCTCTTCTGGCACTCAAGGAAATGTTAACTCTTAAAGGTTATTCCAAAAATACTCAGCGAACTTATTATTATGAATTCGCCCAATTGCTCTATATTTTAGGTATGCATGACGTAAACTCCTTGGACGAAGCTAGGATAAGAAGTTACTTCTTGTACTGTGCTGAAAAGTTGCAAATGAAAGAAGCGCAGATTAATAGCCGCTATAATGCCATAAAGTTTTATTTTGAGCAGGTTTTAGGCAGGGACAGGTACTTAATCAATTTACCCCGGCCCAAGATGCCATCTCAATTACCAAAGCACATCAGCGTTCGCGATATTAAGAAGTTGTTTGAAGTCGTCACGAACAAAAAGCATGCGGTAATGCTAAAATTATGCTATGGAATGGGGCTACGTGTTTCAGAAATCGTGAACCTGAAGGTTAGTGATATTGATAGCGGCAATATGCAAGTATTAATAGAGCAAGGAAAAGGCAAAAAGGACCGCTATGTGAACCTACCGGAAAGCATCCTCGATGATTTGAGAGCCTATTACAAGGAGTACCGCCCCAACAAGTATCTATTCGAGGGACAAGCCGGCGGAATATACAGCGTCAGAAGCGCGCAAAACGTCTTCAAGACCGCGATGACCAAAGCGAGAATCAACAAAAACGTAGGAATTCACGGATTACGCCACAGTTTTGCCTCGCATCTGCTAGAAAGCGGCACAGACATAAGCTTCATCCAGAGTCTGCTAGGTCACAACAACATCAGAACTACCATGCGGTACACAAGAGCTGTGCAAAAGAACGTGAAAAACGTGAAAAGCCCGCTTGATGCCCTGCAATAAAGCATGCCAAATAGAATGTATAGCGCATACCCAATAGAACCTTGAGAGCAAAAAACGCATTGACGGCGCATATCAAGTAGAAAAATTCTAGACATGACTATACCTCTGTGATAAACTAGGTATATGGAATGAATTTGGAACGGATTCAGCGTATACTAGGTAGTTATGCGCTATACTACATTTTTGAGTTCTCCCACGTATTTATTGCCGAACAGGCGACTCCCGCGCAAACCACATCTTAAGAACGGGTTAGCCTACGTTTTACTGTTGTACCATCTAGCAGACACACCAACAGAGTGCGTCCCGCTTATTGTGGAATCTTACGCCTTGCCGAACTTAAAAGTAGACTGTACCACAAACATCTAAACATGCGGCCTGGATAAACGTCCGAAACTTTAGCAAGCTGTCAGAAAGAGGCCTGTCCCGCTGTTTTGAGGTTCTACCGCATAAGTCCATCTTCAAGCAAAACCAAAAGTAGTCCGAACCGCAAGGTGCCTAAACTTGTAGGTAGAATAAACATCCGAAACTTGAACAGGCTGTCGGAAAGGAGCCTGTCTCGCTGTTTGATGGTTCTACCGCCTAAATCAAACTTCAAGCAAAACAAAAAAGAAGTCCGAACTGCAAGCGCCTAGACTTGCAGGTAGAGTAAACATCCGAAGCCTGAGCAAACTGTCAAAACGGGGCCTGTCCCACTGTTTGAGGGTTCTACCGCCTAAACTAAACTTCAAGCAAAGTAAAAAGGAGTCCGAGCCGCAAGCGCCTAGACTTGCAGGTAAAATAAACATTCGAAACCTGAGCAAGCTGTCAGAAAGAAGCCTGTCTCGCTGTTTGAGGGGTCTACCGCCTAAATCAACCGTTATGCAAAACCCATTGACTTGCAGGCAACTCATGGGTTACAATTCATTTTAGCTGAACGCGCTACTTGAAGAAATCGAGCATACCATCCGTACAGCGCATAACAAGCAGTTTTGCGCAATGGCGGTTGGAGTGGAAACAGATGGTCTTCTGCGACCTTTGACCGCTTATGATAGCTCAGGTTGCGCCGCCTTCAGTCCGCCACTGCGCAAAGCTGCCGGGGCGTTATGCGCAATTACCCCTTTGTGCGGTGCGAGGTAATTGACAAGACTTGTAGACGAAATAGGACATTGATGGAGTAATCAAATTTGAATTTGCTTGCTCATTTAGAGGCGGCCATGCTGCGACTGCGGACTGCGCCATGTTATATGATATATCGTCTGGTGTTGCTAATGAATTGACCGCCCGTTATCTGCTGTTTACCTTTACGTACGCATTGTCCCTATTTATCATTATAATGACCCTTACATTGCGAGATTTCAAGATTGCCGTCTTTGATACGATACACAATCCTGTTAGCCTCGTCAATATGCCGTGACCACCATCCAGACAGCTCATGTTTGAGTGGCTCGGGTTTGCCAATACCTTCATACGGATTTCGTTCAATATCTTTTATCAAGGCATTTAGCTTCCCTAATATCTTTCTATCCTGAGACTGCCAATGCAAATAGTTCTCCCACCCATTATCGGTCCATAATTTCTTCATGGACTAAACCTCTATCAATTCGTGTTCTGTAAGCTTGCCCTCATCTGCTTCTTTTATAGACTGCATAAGAACTTTCAAATTCCTAGCACTATAAAATGGGTCGATTTTAGTTGTAATCTCGAACGGTATTCCTCCTTGCCTGATGACTTGGCGCACGAACATATTAAAAGCTGTTGTCATGTTTATCCCTAAATCTTCAAATAAGCTGTCTGCTTTTTCCTTTAGGCTGTCATCAATCCGAATATTAATCTGTGCCATATTCTCACATCCTTTCGTATAGCATTATATATCAATTGCTATACCTATGTCAATATCGAAGTATTACAACATTGACATCATAGCATTTGTATTGCAAAGCGGTGTAACACGGTCGGGGAAACTGCGCATAACAAGCGGTTTGGCAAAATGGCGGTCGATGTGGAAGCCGATGTGCAGCTGCGCCCCTTGACCGCTTGTGGAAGTTCAGTTTGCAACGCACCTCGTCCGCCACTTCGCCAAGCCGCCGGGCGTTATACGAAATGCTACACGCGAAGAATACGTGGGAGTTGCTCTTTTCCCTAAAACCGCATTATGTGGTAGGATTTACTGGAAATGACTACGGACGAAAAAGAATTCAAGATTTTTATTTTAGCCGATTATTGAAGCGTTGCGTGTGCTTGTTCATATGTACACGAGCAAAACAAAGATTAAAATGGAGGTATGCAAAATGGCTGGCTTTTTCAGACGCAACAAGACTATGATGCTGCTCGTCATGCTCTTAGCATCCATCATTGCAGGCATCGTAGCCTGCTCCGATTCACCCAGTGGGAATGCACCCGATGAGCGTTCTGAGTTTTCTTCCAGTGACGAAACACGCGGCAATACGGTCGGTAATATTTCAAACGTCGGGCTTGCAGCTTCGCATGGCGATTGGGTGTATTACAGCAATCTGTACGATGGCAATAGCCTCTACCGTATCCGAACTGATTTATCGGGCAACGAGAAGCTCGGTAACGATCGGAGTCAATACATCAATATTGTTGGGGATTGGGTGTACTACAGTACTCCTCAACTGTGCAGAATCCGCACTGATGGCGCGGGCAGGGAGCAGATTACCGACTATGGGTGTACTTTTGTCAGTGTTGTGGGAGATTGGGTGTACTACATCAGACCTGTGGATCTGAACGATTTCGATAATCTGGATAAACTCTACCGAATTCGTACAGATGGCTCCGGCGAGGAGAGGCTAAGTGATGACAGAATCCAAAGTTTCAATGTTGTCGGCGATTGGGTGTATTATACCAATATGAGCGAAGGTGGCGCAATCTATCGCATAAGCACCGATGGCACATTCAAGGAGAATCTTACTGATGACCTTGTAGGGTCTTTTAACGTTATCGGCGATTGGGTATATTACCAGAACTATAGAGATGACGGAAAGCTTTACAGAATCCTTACTGACGGTACGGGTAAGGAGAAGTTGAACGATGACAATAGCCGCTTCATCAATGTCGATGGCGGGTGGGTATACTACACCAGCCCGAGCGAAGGTGCTGCGTTGCTATACCGCATACGTGTCGATGGTACAGGCAGGGAACTGCTGACTAATGAGGGTGGCGAATACATTCAAGTCATAGGCGACTGGGTATATTACGTTGATCCGCCGCACATTGGGAGAGATCTTAACCGCATCCGCACGGACGGCACAGATCGCCAGGTTTTTAACTAATGAGTAAGCTTGAAACTACGGATAGGCAAAGGAATACAGGACATTATTGTTGAATCATTATGTAATTGAAAGCATACCGCACGACCGCACTTCGTCTAACAAGCGGTTTGGCGCAATGGCGGTCGGATTGGAAACCGAAAGTCATCTGCTGCCACTGACCACATGTTGTAGCTCAGGTCTTGGCGCTCCCAATCCGCCACTTCGCCAAGCCGCCGGGCGTTATATGACATTCGACCTAGTGCGGTGCGTGTTTATTGACAAAGCTTTAGAAAATGCTAAGATGTGCAAAAGGGCAAAATATAAAAACTGTGGAGGAGAAGTAAACGAGATGGAGATAGGTGCAAGTAAAATCACAAAAAAGGAAGTCATACAAGTGTTGGAACGCGAAAAGACTTTGACCCTTGCTACATGTGCTGGAAACAGAGTAACTATTCGACCAATGAGTCATATCAGCAATGGGATGACCATACTATTTCAAACTGGAGTAAATTCGCTGAAGATGCAGCAAATCCGGGTTAATCCGAGTGTTGCAATTTGTGTAGGCACATATGAGATCGAAGGTACTGCCGTTGAAGTAGGGCATCCACTAGAAAAGGATAATGAGTTTTTCGCTAAAACTTACAGGGAAAAGCACCCGGACTCATTCGAGAAATACTCTGCATACGACGATGAGGTTGTTGTTATGGTAACAGTAAAATGCGTCAGGCAGTGGCGATACAATAATGGGCAGCCTGTAATGGCAGAATTGAGTTTCGATTAAGAATAACATGAGGATAATAAAAACGTAAAAGACATCCGTCCGGTCAAACGTCATATAACAAGCAGCTTAGCGAAATGGCGGTCGGGATGGAAACCTGTAGTCTTCTGCGCTCCTCAACCTCTGTGGTAGCTCAGGTCATTGCGCACCCAGTCCGCCACTTCGCCAAGCTGCCGGGCGTTATGTGCCATTACCCCTAGTGCGGTGCGATTTTATTGACAATAACGTAGAAATGCCATAAACTTATAGATGGCAAAAGCTTTTTATGTCATTACATAATATATAATAATGCAGTATTCAATCGTAATCCTTTGAATGAAGAAAAGTGATAGCTTTAGAGTATTCGTAGAAAGACTAACTATTAAAAGTCAAGACTAAATTTCAAATTATTTTTATGTGGAATACGGGACACAATGAATCCCTGTAAATATATAATACGAGGAATGGTCATAATTATGAAACTGAAATATTGGATAGAAGTTGTTAAAAAAAGTGAGCCTATTTACCCTATAGTTAAAAAATTTCTTGAAGACGAACTTGGACAAATAGGAGGTTATAAGTCTAAATCCGGAAATAACGAAAAAGAACATTGTTTATTATATTGGCAATCTAAAAATCTTGAAAAGGATTATGAGTGCAGCAAATTGTGGTGCCATGAAATGCTTTTGCATATTGCAGCATCTTTTAATGTACCTGGTGAAGATTTAAAGCTTTTGGATGAAAAGGTTAGAGATTACATAAGAGACAACGGACGCGAATTAAAAAGGCCAAGTATCATTGCCCCCCCTACAATGGATGCGATAAAGAAAACCGAGTTATATAATTACTATGCTTCATTGGAATAGGGAGGGGTTGACATGTCGTATATACAATATAGGACTAACGACAAAACACTAGGAGTTTCCGTTTTTATCGATATGGCGAATCAGATCTGGCCTGGCGAGTATAATACCCAATACACTAAGGAAGCGCTACAGGCAACTATTAATACGACCGCATGGGATAACGATAAACTTGTAGGTTGTGTAAGGGTATTAACAGATGGCTACTTTTTTGGAACTGTAACTGAAATATTAGTGTTGCCTGATTACCAACGAAAAGGTATCGGAAAAAGATTGATGGGACTAGCTTTCGATACATCGCCCACTTCTTTATTTTTTGGAGCGCAGGAGGAATCCGTAGGTTTTTATGAAAGTATAGGGTATGAGAAATCGATGCAATCATTTAGCAAAAGGAAGCCTCGAAAACAGTAACGATTTCTAGTAATCAATATCCACAAATACACAAGGAGCAGATAGCAGGATTGAATATGTTCATTTGCTAGAAGGCGCACATATGCTGCCAAAGACCCTAGGCGGGGTTGCGATATTTTATGTACTTTCCCTCTGCCATAAACCAGTGCAGCGCAGACCTACAAAACAGTAACAAAATAAGTAATCTCTAATTCCCAGAGGGAATTCCAACTACATTACATAACTCTGGCAATGGTAGTCGGACAATTTATACCGAGAAGTTTGTAAACAGCGTTAATGTCTTTTATGGCTTCCTGCGGAACAATATTCGAGTCATACACCTTGCATTTCTGATTTCTAAGCGTCATAAGCGCTCCTTCCGGGTTGGTTTTATCGCCTTTTTTCCGCAGCGTTAAGATGTCTCGTTGCATTTTTTGAAGAATAGCCGTTGCTAAAAACGTCAACATAAGATGCCCGCGAAAAGTGTCTTCGTTTTGTGTTCGCAGCGGAAGTATGTCCGCGTTATTCTTAGCGATATCAAAAACCTGTTCGACCTGCTGGCGTGTGTAGTATAGAGGCATGATGTCCTTCGTGTCCATATCGTCTGATGACAGCAGGACAAAAACCCCAAGCTTTGAAATGCGCTTATCCGTTTCTTCTGGAGCCAGCTTGTCATCCATGCAGTTGAAGGTCGCTTTTTTCACCTGGGAGTTTCTGCTGTCCATGTCAACGCCGAGATAAGCGCAGCCCACATAGCCGTAGACATCGACTTTTACTTTCCTCATGTATATAAGACGCCCCCCGTAACGGATGGCATATTTTGCAGAAACAATGTCACTCAAATGCTTTCCAACAACGTCTTTGAATATAACCCGATTCGGGGCAAGCCTTGTAACAAAGTGAATCCCGTTTTCGTACAACTCCTTTACATTCGGTTCGCTAAAGTAGCCGGCGTCAACAATTGCGCTGTCTACATTCACATTGTACTGGGACAACTCGGCTATGGTTGTACATAGGGTGCTGACATCTACGATGTTCCCGGGACAGTACCTAAAGTAAATCGGCATTCCGTTTTGGCGGTCGATGACATAAATCAGGCGGGCTTCCAAGCTTATGTCGCCATTATGGTTGTTTAGCTGCGTTACGGACATCTTAGATGCGTTTGGCAATCCCGAACTGTCAATCAGTATTGCCGCCGTTTGCCCATTCTGACGGCCGTATAGGATGTCAAGATACCGCTCGAAAAATATCCGCTGTACACTCTCCTCGCCGAGCCTAACAAGAAATTCGCTTATGCGCTGGCTTGCGAGCTGGGCTTCAGGAAACAGTAGGCAGGCGTAGTTTCCGCCCCACCAGGTCGATGCGTAGCAGTTTGCTATTTTATCTGTGAGTATCCGGTAGAACAGCAACGACAACAGCGTATCCCTTTCGTTCGGCATTATCTCGTTAATGGCTTCATGGATAGGGAGATTCCTGATGTATCTGCTAAGTATGTAAGAGTCTCCGAAATCAAGAATGAGCCTCTCCTGCTTCACCTGCGCGGGCAATGCGCCCATACCAAGCGCATCCATGTCTTCCGGGCTGACTTCGGCCGCCCCGCTTTCAAGCGTGTAGCGGAATATGCCTCTTTCACGGTTTTTAAAGATGCCCTTCTCTTGGTCGACTACGCGCCCGAGGTTCTCTATCCGGCTTTGCTCAACTCTGTTTCCTTTGCGGAAGCTTTCGACAACGGTGGCATAAACTGCCCCATTTGCTTTCGGGGTTGAGTACGCTATGTAAGCCACTGCTACAGCCCTCCATGTAGTTGGAATTGTTTGCAACTACATAATAGCATAAGCCTCATTGGAAATCAAGCGTTTTTTTGTTGAATTTTTCAATGTTTTTCTGATCTCGATGTTAAATTTATGCTGTAGTTGGAATCGGTAGCGGGAATTAGAGGTTACTATGTGAGCAAGACATGAGAGGAATATTATTAGCAAACATGAACAGAGAGCTTATCGCGATATATACAGAAAAAGGCTTCATACTTGACACAGAGATAACCAAAAGCAAGCAGTATTATACTAACGACAAGCTGCTCGCCGACTCGTTTGATGATTCATTCAAGGCATTGCTGTACTTCAGTATAACGATTCCAAATTTTCTTGATATACTACAGGCAAAATGATATAATCCCTATGCCAAGCATAGTACGGCTACACATAAACTTGGTTATTTTTTAGGATAGGGAATTTGTTCATATGCAGCCATTTACCGATGACCAGTTGCTGGAATTGCTGAGTGATATCGAATCCGATGCATCCGAACGGAAACGTTCCTTCAAAGGCGGCGTCCCTGATGCCGCCCGGAAAGCTGTATGCGCTTTTGCCAATGATCCTTTTGATCTTTACCCCATACCGGCGGCTAAGCTTTCGGACTTGTCAAGAGTAATCTTTGAAAGCGAGTACCTTCCGGTGGCCTTTGCTGCTGACGTTCTTGAAGACAACAACCGTTCATACGAAGAACGCCTAGCTTCTTGCAGAATGATTGTTTCGCCGTCAGATACCACGCCAACGGTACACGGGCTGCTCTCCATCGGAAAAAGCCCGCAGGAGCATATTCCGGGGGCGGCCGTCCAGTTCTTACGAATTGACGGCACATCTCTTTCCGATGCAGTAATTGATGAAGCACGAAATTGTAGGAGGCAGTTATGAAAGGTTTTGATCTAACGCTGGAGTTATGCGGGAAAATGGCTAAAGCTGCCGAGGATGCGCAGCGTGAAATAGGCGCTGACATATCCTTGGCGATTGCTGACAGGAACGGGAATCTAAAGTGTTTTTTCCGATACGGGGATGCTATCTTGCCGAGCGTTGAAATAGCGCAGCATAAGGCATACACAGCCTCGGTGCTCAGGCAGAGCACCGGTGAGTTCGGGAAAATTGCACAAGTGGGCGGAGCGGCTTTCGGTATCAATGTAGTTTCGCCAAAGCTTGTTATATTCGGAGGCGGATTCCCTCTGCAGGTTGACGGTGAGACGGTCGGCGGGATCGGAATCAGCGGAGGAAGCGTAGAGGAGGACGAGCTGATTGCCGCAAAAGTGCTGGAAGCCTTCCGCGCCGCACAAGCAGGAGGGGATGCATAGTGGCGCCTCGAAAAACCTCTGCCGCGCATTTTTGCACCACCTTTTCCCGCCCATTTCATGCGTTTTTCGGTTAAATACAGCAAGTCTTCGCCCTCAATAACCCGCAAAATGGACGAAAAAACTCGGCACAAATCTGACGACACAGGTTTTTCGAGGTACCCATAAGCTGAAATCCGGATAACTGCTCAGTGGCCCCTGGTTCCAAACGTACTGCAATCACGCATAACAACATCAAAAATATTTATTACCACCCAAGAACCGCTAAAGTTTCCGACGGAAAACACGAAAAATAGAGTAGGAGGGAATTAGTCATCAACCCCCAAAGGGATGCGCGCCCCGGAAAGGGTTTATGAAATATATTCAACAAACCGAGGGGTAAGGATACCCCCGGAAAAAAGAAAGGATTTGAAAGAAATGCGTATTAACAACAACATCACGGCTATTAACAGCCACAGGCAGTACGGCATCAACAATGCCAACATCGGCAAGAATGTCGAGAAACTAAGTTCCGGCTTCCGTGTGAACCGGGCAGCGGACGACGCGGCAGGACTCGCAATTTCGGAGAAAATGCGCGCCCAGATCCGCGGCTTAAACATGGCAAGTAAGAACAGCCAGGACGCAGTCTCCCTAGTGCAGACAGCGGAAGGCGGAATGCAGACCATCCAGGATATCCTCCAGCGTATGCGCGAGCTGGCAGTCCAGTCAAGCTCCGACACGAACGAATCATGCATCGACCGCGGAGCCCTCGAGCTGGAAGTCAAGCAGTTGCTCGCAGAAATCAACCAGATTACCGACACTACAGAGTTCAACAAGATGAGGCTGCTTGACGGTAGTGTACCGGCGAAAGATCACACGATTACCGGTACTTCTATAAAAGGCGGAGAGTGGGTCATCCAAGCGGGCGCAAACGAGAAGCAAATCATGACCATAGCGATTCGCTCTATGACAGCATTTAATATCGGTGTTGGACATAGCGCTACTGAAGCGGTTGGAGATAATGCCGTGAAAGTAGACACAAGAGCAAATGCACAGATAGCTTTGGGGAAAATCGACGCAGCCCTCAACACCGTTTCGATGCAACGCGCCACGCTCGGCGCCTACCAGAACCGCTTGGAGTTCAAGATCAACAACCTCAACAACCAGGCCGAGAACGTCTCTGCCGCCGAGAGCCGCATACGCGACGCAGACATGGCAAAGATGATGACCGAGTTCACAAAGAACAGCATACTATTCCAGGCCTCGACCGCAATGCTTGCGCAGGCGAACGCCCTGCCGCAGAGCGTGCTGCAGTTGCTAGGCTAAACAGGCTAGTTAGTAGCCACGCGGGTAAAACTCACAGGCTGACCGCTACGAAAGTGCGGCAGAGCCAAAAGATTTACATAGCGCGCGCACGTTTCAGCCCGGACCGCAAGGTCCGGGCTGTAGTGCGTGACGCGGTTATTTTCTAACCAAACCTTCGGCTAACCGTTTGCCGGTAACGCCTTTTGTATGCCAATTATACCATCATAAAGCAGATGCTGACAACAAAAAATACTTTTTTCAAAAAAATCAAAAAAAGCCTAAAGTTTCACGGGGAAGTTGCGATAAGATAAATTGAGAGAATAAAATATGCAAGGATGCACACTAATATTACATTAAGCCCGAGGAGAAAGGATCCTCCCGCCGGGTTAAAATGAAAGGAAGCGTGCATTTATTATGCGTATTAACAACAACATCACAGCCCTCAACTCCCACAGGCAGTACAACATCAACAACGGTCAGCTAGGCAAGAATGTAGAAAAACTCAGTTCCGGCT
>Ga0099364_10009540_pt1 | contig 13450 bp, 19 predicted proteins | sample TergutTh196P3_FD_73070 | JGI IMG/M metagenome (GOLD analysis project Ga0099364, IMG submission 73070) | Microcerotermes parvus P3 segment gut microbial communities from Pointe-Noire, Republic of the Congo - Th196 P3 | ecosystem: Host-associated > Arthropoda: Insects > Digestive system > Gut ...
GACATAAATTAGGTGAATTCTCTCCGACTAGAATCTATCGCGTGCACAAAGAGAAAAAGAAAAAAGGTAGATAGTGAGGATATGATGGATAACATATTAGAAGCCCAAGCACGATTGAAAGATAACAAAGGTTCCGCAAGAAAAGCAAGACTTGTTCTAGACATGATACGCGGAAAAGCAGTTAACGACGCCAAGAAAATACTACAATTTTCAAATAAGAAAGTTGCTAAGGATATACATAAGCTATTAGATTCCGCAGTTGCAAACGTTACACAAATTGCAGGCAAAGCGGACACTGCACACATGACCGTAAATAAAGCATTTGCTGATGTTGGTAGAACGGCAAAACGTACTTTGTTAAGATATCGCGGTACAGCCGACAGAATTCTTAAAAGAAGTTGCCACATCACTATTGCTGTTACATTGAAAAAATAGATTGTCTCTATTAGATAGGAGGAACTTTGGGTCAAAAAATTAACCCTATTGTCTTTAGGATTGGTATTAATAAGGTACAAGAATCTGTCTGGTTCGCATCCAAACATGAATATGTACTTAATTTTCACGAAGACCTAAAAATAAAAAAATACATAAAATCAAGACTACAACAATCTTTCGTTTCTAAAGTCACTATTGCTAGAAAAACAAATTCTATCAATATAGACATTCACACTGCGAAGCCGGGACTCGTAATCGGCAGAAAAGGGGAATCTATTGAAATACTTAGAAACGAACTTACTTTGCTTATTAATAAAAAACGTCAATCCCCAATAAATGTTTTTATTAATATCAACGAAGTAAAAAGAGCTTGGCTATCTTCACAACTAGTTGGTGAAGAAGTAGCCAGACAATTAAGAGAAAGAGTGCCTTTCAGAAAAGCTATGAAAAGTGCAATTAGAAACGCCATGAAAGAAGGAGCTATTGGAATTAAAGTTCAGTGCTCTGGAAGACTAGGCGGTGCTGAAATGGCTAGAACTGAAAGATATCAACAAGGCAGAACTCCATTACAAACTCTTAGAGCTGACATTGATTACGCACATGTTGAAGCACTTACTACTTACGGGATAATCGGTATTAAAACTTGGATATACAAAGGTGATATTCTTGATTAGGATTTCCCCACCCTAGAATATAGGGTAAAAGTTAAGGAGAAAAAATGTTAGCACCAAAAAAAGTTAAACATAGAAAAGTTATGAAAGGAAGAAGAACTGGTCTCGCATATCGTGGCTCAGACATTAGTTTTGGTGATTACGGTTTAATGGCTACACAAGACGGCTGGATTACGAGTCGTCAGATAGAAGCCGCAAGGGTAGCACTTACAAGACATATGAAGAGACAAGGTAAAGTTTGGATTAGAATTTTCCCTGATAAACCAGTTACAAAAAAGCCGGCTGAGACTAGAATGGGTAAAGGAAAAGGATCACCTGAATACTGGGTAGCAGTTGTCCATCCCGGTAGAGTTATGTTCGAAATTCAAGGAGTTTCTTTAGAGGTTGTTAAAGAATCTTTACGACTTGCAGGACACAAACTTCCAATAACAACAAAAATAATAGCCAAAGAAGGATGTGATCTATGAAAATTGACGAACTTAGAGCTATGTCACAAATCGAACTTATGAAAGAATTAGAAGATAAAAGAGAAGCACTCTTTAACCTAAGGTTTCAAAAGGCTAAAAGAATTCTGGAAAACAACCATGCGATACGAAACGTAAAACGAGACATCGCAAGAATTCATACACTGCTTAAACAGATTTAAGGTGGATTATTATGTCACAAGAACGAAAAGTAAAAAAGGTAGGGACTGTTGTTAGCGACAAAATGGATAAAACTATAGTCGTTAGAGTGCAAAGACAGTTCATGCACCCACTATATAAAAAAGTTGTGAGAATGCATAAAAAATTTATGGCTCATGACGAAACAAATGACTGCAAAGAAGGCGATGTCGTTGAGATTACAGAATCACGTCCTTTAAGTGCAAGAAAAAGATGGACGCTAACTAGAATTGTTGAGCGGAGTAAATAAGGAGTCACATTATGATACAAGTTGAATCAGTTCTAACAATTGCGGACAATTCTGGAGCAAAAAAAGCCCAATGCATAAAAGTTTTAGGCGGAACAAAGCGAAAGTATGCAAGCGTAGGAGACGTTATTGTTGTAGCAGTTAAATCGGCTTCAAGCGGCGGAAAGGTAAAAAAAGGCAACGTTGAAAAAGCTGTTATCGTAAGAACCGCGAAAGAAATTAGAAGACCTGACGGTACATATATTAGGTTTCAAGACAATGCTGCTGTCGTAATTGACGATAGATACGAACCTAAAGGTTCACGTATATTCGGTCCAGTCGCTAGAGAGTTAAGAGAACACGGGTACGCAAAGATTCTATCTCTTGCCCCTGAAGTTCTTTAGGAGATTTCATTATGAAAAAAAGATTGTGCGTAAGAAAAGGTGATAACGTTGTCGTTATTACAGGTAAATACAAAGGTGTTAAAGGTCGTATTCTTAAAGTTTTTCCTAAAGATGAAAGAGTCATTGTTGAAAATGTTAATTTCATTAAAAGGCACACAAAAGCTAGAAAACAGAACCAGCCAAGTAGCATCATTGAAAAAGAAGCACCAATTCACGTGTCAAACGTTATGATTTTTAATGATAAAATTAATACAGTTACAAAAGCTGTAATGAAAAAAGTTGGAAAAGATAGAATAAGAGTTTGCAAAAAAACAGGAGACGAAATATGAACCGACTTAAAGAAAAATATAGAAGCGAAGTTATTCAAAATCTTAAAGATACTTTTAGTTATAAAAATATCAATCAAGTTCCTAAAATGGAGAAAATCATCATTAGCATGGGAGTAGGAGCTGCTACTCAGAACAAAGCTTTGCTCGATAACGCGGTGAAAGACCTCACACAAATTACTGGAAGAAAACCACTTATCACAAAAGCTAAAAAATCTATCTCTAACTTCAAATTAAGAGAAGGGGTAGCTATTGGATGCAAAGTGACTCTTAGAAACGATGTTATGTATGAATTTATGGATAGATTGATTTCCATTGTTATTCCTAGAATAAGAGACTTCAAAGGCGTGCCACTTAACTCCTTTGACGGAAGAGGTAATTATTCTGTTGGAATTAAAGAACAAACCGTGTTTCCAGAAATTGATTATGACAAAATTGACGCCATTAGAGGTATGAACATTAATTTTGTTACTACAGCTAAAACTGACGAAGAAGGTAAAGAACTTCTTAGATTGATGGGAATACCTTTTGTTAAAAAAGTGAAAGGAGACTAGTGTGGCTAAAAAATCATGGGTAATTAAAGCAAGTAGAAAACCAAAATTTAAAGTCAGACAATATAGTAGATGCCAAATCTGTGGAAGATCAAGAGGTTATTTCAGAGACTTTGCATTATGCAGATTATGCTTTAGAAAACTTGCCTCTCAAGGTGAAATACCGGGAGTGACAAGGGCTAGTTGGTAAAATCCTGTAGGGAACGCACCCTATTCTGTAGGGAACGCATTTATTCGTTCCTAATTCGGTTGGGTTCCATATCGAACTAGGAACGAATAAATGCGTTCCGTACAGGCATAGATGGGAACCCAACCGAATTAGGAACGAATAAATGCGTTCCGTACAGGCATAGATGGGAACCAAACCGAATTAGGAACGAATAAATGCGTTCCCTACAGAGTTGGGTGCGTTCCGTACAGATGGGTATGCATTCCCAAAATAAAAAAAAATAATACGGAGGAAAACAAAAAATGAGTATAAGCGATCCGATAGCTGATGCGTTAACCAAGATAAGAAACGCATATCGTGCGGGCCATAAACAAGTACAAGTCAACCACTGCGGCATTGTAGAAAACATCATGAAGATCCTTGCAGCCGAAAACTACATCAACACCTACGACAATGTAGACCGATGCTTAGAGAAGCAGATCTTTAGAAAAAAGATTGTCGTAAATCTTCGATACACTTTCGATGGAAAGCCGACGATAAGAGGCATACAAAGGGTTTCAAAACCCGGTAGAAGGGTATATGTTAAAGCTATTAACATGCCATCAATATTTAACAACACCGGAAATGCTATCATTTCTACAAGCCAAGGTGTCATGACCGACAGAGAAGCCAGACAAAAAAAAATCGGCGGCGAATTCATTTGTAAGGTCTGGTAGGAGGAAAGATGTCAAGAATTGGTAGAAAACATATCGTAATTCCCAAAGGTGTATCTGTAGAAGAAAAAGATAGAACCATTCATGTAAAAGGTGTTAAGGGCAACCTTCAATACGCTTTACAAGATAAAATAAATATTCAAATTAACACTGATGAGATTATAGTTACAAGAGAAAATGATGAACCTAAAATTAGATCACTTCATGGTCTTACTAGAGCTCTTGTTCAAAATATGGTCACTGGTGTATCAGAAGGCTTTGAAAAAGTATTGCATATTATTGGCACTGGATATTCTTCAGACAAAATAGGTCCATGGCTTAAAATTGCAGTTGGATATTCGCATGACGTACTTCTTAAAATTCCGCAAGGCATAGAAGTAACGACAGAAGCCGTTCCAAGAGGTAAAGGTGGAAAATTAGGTGTTCAATCTATTGTTCGCATTAAAGGATTCCACAAAGAAGACGTAGGAAAATTTGCCGCTGAAGTTAGAAGAGTAAGACCTCCTGAAAACTATAAAGGCAAAGGCATTAGATACGAAAACGAAGTTGTTAAAATTAAAGCCGGTAAGTCCGGGTCAAAATAAAAGGATGTAAACATGAGCAAATCAATCACACAAAAAAAATATATCGCTAGAAAAAGAAGAGTAAAAGCGATCAGAAAAAAACTCGCAGGTACTCCTTTAAAACCCAGACTAGTTGTCTTTAGAAGCCTTAAACATATATATGCACAAATAATTGATGACACGAAAGGACATACTCTAGTAGCTATGTCAACAAAAGCAAAAGATGTAAACTTCACAGGAAAAACTAAAACTGATAGAAGTAGAGAAGTTGGACTTAAACTAGCTGAAAAAGCTATCGATTCAGGAATAAGCGAAATCTGCTTCGACAGAGCAGGTTTCAAATATCATGGCAGAATTAAAGCTCTTGCTGAAGCGGCAAGAGAAGCCGGATTAAAGTTTTAAAGGAGGATTACACCTTGAATAAAGTTAAATTAAACCCAGATGAAGTTACCTACGAAAAAATAGTCGACACAAATAGAGTCGCAAAAGTAGTTAAAGGCGGTAGAAACTTTAGCTTTAACGCTATTGTTGTTGTTGGCAACCAAAACGGAGTTGTTGGAGTTGGCACAGGTAAAGCAAACGAAATTACTGACGCTATTAGAAAAGCAAAAAATAAAGCCATTATAAACACTTTTAGAGTTCCAATCGTTAAAGGAACTATTCCACATGAAGTAAACGCTAAATACGGACCAAGCAAGATTCTTATTAAACCGGCAAGTCCCGGTACTGGTCTTATCGCAGGTGGAACACCAAGAGCCATTTTTGAAGCTGCTGGAATTCATAATATTCTTGCAAAATCAATGGGCTCAAACACGCCTTGCAACCTTGTAAAAGCTTGCGTGGTTGCTATGAACGAACTGAGAACCCTTGCACAAGTTGCTAAATTAAGAGCAAAAACTATTGAACAACTTAGTGGCAATAGTGATAAACCTGTACAAGATGATGAATCGACAGAACAAAAGGATACATTATGAAAATCGCAGTGAAACTTATTCGCTCTACTATTAAAAGAGTAGAAAAACAAAAAAGAATTGTGAAAGCACTAGGATTACATAAAATGAACCAAGTTAGAATTCACGAAGATAATAAAGTCATTAGAGGTATGATTTTCAAAGTCCAACACTTAGTCGATGTGAAAGAAATTGACTGGGAACTTGATAATTCATAACTCACCTCTACCCCACCCCCTCTAGAACACGGGGAATTACAAGGAGCAATCAATGCTACACGAAATTACACGCCCACAAGGCATTAAAAAAAACAAGAAACGTCTCGGAAAAGGAGAAGGTTCCGGACAAGGAAAACAAGCCGGAAAAGGTCACAAAGGTAGTAAAGCTAGAAGTGGCGGAAAAACTCCAAGATACTTCGAAGGTGGTCAGATGCCTATCTACAGAAGACTGCCTAAAAGAGGTTTTAACAATATTTTTAAGAAAGAATATCGAATTGTCAACTTGTACCAACTTGTTGATATTACAGAAGATGTTATCGATATTCAACTGCTTGAAAATAACGCGATTATAAGATCGCAAGGGCAATATAAAAATATGCCGGTTAAAATTCTCGCTGACGGAGCTACTGATTTTAACAAAAAAATTAATATCAAAGCAAACGCATTTTCAAAAGAAGCTAAATCAATTATTGAAAAAAACGGCGGAAAAGCGGAGGTAATTTAAATTGTTACAGACTCTAAAAAACGTCTTTAGAATTCCAGACCTAAGAAAAAAGATTATTTTTACTTTAATTATTCTGGTTCTATACAGGCTAGGTTCATTCATTCCTGTTCCGGGAATTAACACTGCCGCTCTTAGAGAATTCTTTCAAGACAACACGAACACATTATTTGGACTTTTCAACCTATTTGTAGGGGGAAACTTTGAAAGAGCATCGATTTTTGCGCTAGGAATTATGCCATACATCACTGCATCTATCCTTATTCAATTATTAGGTGGCATTGTTCCTTTTTTTGAAAAGTTGAAAAAAGAAGGTCCAGCAGGGCAGAAAAAAATCAACCAAATTACAAGATATGGAACTGTTCTTATTGGTATTTTCAATGCTTTCGGGATGGTCGTTTTTCTACAAAACGCTGGACCGGGAGTCGTTACTATTCCACCGAGCTTGTTCACATTTACCACTGTTATTTCTATGATAACAGGTACAATGGTTATCTTGTGGTTAGGTGAACAGATCACTGAACATGGTATTGGAAACGGTATCTCTATGATTATTTTCGCAGGGATTATTGCCCAGTATCCAGAGGGCTTCCTAAACATGTTTAACATGGTTGCAGTAGGTATAATGAACCCGATTAACCTGCTTATTATAATAGCTATTATGCTATTAGTTACAGGTGCTGTTATTCTTGTTACTGAAGCAACTAGAAGAATTCACGTACAATACCCTAAAAAGGTTGTTGGAAGAAAAGTTTATGGTGGAAGAAGTACATACATTCCTATGAAAGTTAACTCTGCTGGTGTTATTCCTATTATTTTTGCTCAATCTGTTATTATGATGCCTGCTACTGCGGCGGCTGTTTTTCCAAACTCTGCCTTCGCAAACGCTATTCAAAGAATGTTCTCGCCTGCTACACCTGTTTACACTATACTATACATGGCGCTTATTGTTTTCTTCGCTTTCTTCTATACTGCTATTGTTATGAACCCGCAAGATATGGCTGAAAACATGAAAAAACAAGGCGGATTTATTCATGGAGTTCAACCCGGTAAAAGTACTGCAAACTATATTAACAACGTTCTGACGAAAATCACTCTACCCGGTGCTTTCTTCTTCGCTGTTATAGCTGTTATACCTGAATTTATGATGAGATGGGCGAATCTGCCTTTCTATTTCGGTGGTACAGGTATAATTATTATTGTCGGTGTGGCTCTTGAAACACTTAACCAAATAGAATCCCATCTTGTCATGAGACATTATGATGGATTCATGAAAAAAGGAAAACTTAGAGGAAGATCTTCTTAGTTTCCAAAAAAAGAAAGGATATTATGCCCAGTAACAGAGAAGGAGTTATTGAAGTTGAAGGCATCGTAAAAGAAGCCTTACCAAATACCACTTTTAAGGTTCAACTTGAAAACGGACACGAAATTCTAGCTCATAGCTCAGGTAAAATGAGAATGAACTATATTAGAATTTTACCCGGTGATAAGGTTAAACTTGAATTATCACCATATGACCTTAACAGAGGAAGAATTACATATAGATACAAATAATTACATGTTGCTGGATTTAAAAGGAGTGATACATGGTTGTAAAAGCATCTGTTAAGACTATTTGCAAAGATTGCAGAGTCATTAGAAGAAACGGTATCGTTAGAATTATTTGCCCGACAAACCCAAAACACAAACAAAGGCAAGGATAAAATAAAAGGGGGATGCATTGACATCCCCCTTTTTCTTTATGGGACGCATTTATGCGTTCATGTCCCCATATTCTGTAGGGAACGCATTTATTCGTTCCTAGTTCGGTTGGGCTCCCATTTATGCCTGTACGGAACGCATTTATTCGTTCCTAGTTCGGTTGGGCTCCCATTTATGCCTGTACGGAACGCATTTATTCGTTCCTAGTTCGGTTGGGTTCCAATTTATGCCTGTACGGAACGCATTTATTCGTTCCTAGTTCGGTTGGGTTCCATATCGAATTAGGAACGAATAAATGCGTTCCCGACATATTTTGTAGCATTCCTAAAAAAACATTTGACAAAAAAGCTATATAAAATATTGTGTGCTCAATAATGAGTTTTTTGGCATTCAAAAGTAGACTCAGAATTAGAAAGGAGGCATGTAACATGGTTGAAAAGATTAAGTTACACAAAATATAAATTCAATTTCTATCGGATTTAATTATAAACCCATTAAGACAAAATGCTTTCAGCTTTTTTCGTGGTGTATAACAATATTCTTTATAGAAAACAAAAAGGAGAAAAAATAAAATGAGATTAAGTATCAAATTTATAGGATTTTTATTGATACTAATTCTTTTAGCATGCGAATTAACAAATTTTAGTAGTAATAATTCAGAGCTGACGATTAGAATCATTACAAAAGAGCAAAATAGCATCGTTGCAGAAAAAATTATTTTAAAAAATAATTCAGACGATACACAAATTTTCACTAGCAAAATTATATCAAACGAAATAGTTTTTAAGAAACTAGAACATGGTTCTTATTCTTTATTTGATAACACCCAATTGCTAGAGAGAAACATTAAAGTTTATACTAAAAATGTTTTTCATGACTTCACACTAGATCCCGACAAACACGAATACAGGTCAATAGTCATCCAAAATAATTGTTTCAGGAACATTGTTGTGGCTACTATTACAAGTACAACTTTTGAAGACATTAATTCCGTGTCTGAAGTAATTTACTCACCAAGTTTGTCTAGAGAAAAAGACAATAATCTAGTAGTATTAGGGAATTATCCTATAAAACGTGCGAGGTTTAAAGGATTTGGAGGCTATTATTCTATACCTGATATTGACAAAAAAGAACTAGTTATCATTAGTGATAGTGATAGACCATGGATGATGATTACTTTTTGCAAAGAAACTATAGCTTCAACTATAGGAGAAATTAAGCTGTTTTACAACGATGAAGGATTCGCTCAAATTGGAATAGAATCTTTTGACAAAATTGCTCGTGACTATATGATTGTTGACTTGATTGGATCTGGTCTTGTATTTGGTATTATTACAAGAAAAGAAATCGCTGGAATAATTGAATCTTTAGAAAATGATGATTCTGTTTTAAAACTAGAATTAATATTTTATCCAAATTAGTATATTTAAGGAGAAAAAAATGAAAAAAGTATTTTTTACACTAATAGTTATGTTAGCCAATATTTTAAGTGCTAACGAATTACCTGTTTTTAATGAGAATTATTTTATCCCAAATGTTATCCTAGTAGCATTTGAATCAGACGCTATTGGATCTACAAGAGGTGAAATCAGTATCACGCGTTCAACTGGTAATCGAGTGAACATAGGACTAACTTCTTTTGACCAAATTTCTGATGAATATAATTTTACAGATATCGAAAGAGTGTTTGTAGTAGATGATTATTCATTTAAAACAGATTCAGGAACACATTTGATGAATATCTTCAGGATATATGTAGAAGATAATGACGACATGGACAATGCATTATACGAACTATCAAACGATCCAAATGTACTTTGGGCTGAATTTGAAGAAATGAATGTTAAATTCAATGTATCTACGGATGATGTGAATCAATACTGGGATTTTAATGATTTGATTCAACTGCAACAAATGTGGAACTCTATCGATATAGAGGGCAGTGAAGTCATCGTTGCAATAATTGATGATGGAGTTAAGTGGAATCATACATATTTACGACCTAGTATATTTGTAGACTGGGAGCAAGCTTCATCAAATAATGTACCTAATGTAGTAGACTGGAAAAATGGTTTTATTACCTATGCATATAGCTGGTGGGGGAGCACAGATCCCGAAACATGGAGTGCAACTATAAAGGGAGATATTATAGGATGGAACTGGTTTGGTAATCGTCAATATGGAGATATGTATGCAGGAACGATAAATACAATAAACAATCAATCCTTTCAATCCTATTTTGAAATAAGATATGGTGATGTATGGAAACAAGATCATGGTACTCATGTTGCAGGAATCGTTAAGGGTGTTATTGGTAAGTCTAGTTTAGAAGACAGTGTTAAGTTATTAATCTCAAGACATTCATCAAATAAAGATTGGGATGGCGTTATATGGCGAGGATATCATGGTATTTTATATGCTGCTGATAGAGGAGCACACATAATCAATTGTTCATGGGGGAGTATACCAAGAGACTTTTTCTACGATTATGATGTAAATTTTGTTAATGCAGTAGTTGATTATGCTACTAATAAAGGGTCTCTTGTAATAGCTTCAGCTGGAAATAGAGGTCATTTACCATTTCCTCAAGGCATTGAAAAAAGGTTTCCAGCTGCTGCTAATAATGCAATTGCTGTTGCAGCTAGTGATGGCAACGAAAGAGCATATTTTTCACAACATGGTGACTGGATAGACATCATAGCACCAGGCGTTAGTATTTATTCAACTTCTTATCACGCTAATGGTCAAAATATATATGATAGTTACAGCGGAACATCAATGTCAGCACCTATAGTTTCAGGCATCGCTGCCGCAATAAGGTCTCTCTACCCTGATTTGTCACCTCTACAGGTTAAACATATTTTAACTAGTTCTTTAAGTACTGATGAGTTCGCAAATTTCGATGGAATACCGAGTGCAGGAAGAGTTAATGCTTACAAAGCTATTGAAACTGCTCGTGATTATTATTTTATTATCGTTGATACAACTTGGACAAATCTTCAATCTCACTTATTAAAAAAATATGTAGTTACAGATGAAGCCATTTTAACATTGTCAAATTGTACAATACTTCCTTCTTCAGGTGATTTTGAAATTGTAGTAAACATTGGAAAACTGATAGTCAATGGCGGAAATTTCAACATTGGAAATGCAAAGCTACTCGCAACTGGTGAACACTCAGAAATCCATCTCAACAATCTGTCTAACGGATGTTCACTTAAAAACATCAAACTATTAGATGGAGCCAAGCTTTTCGTCAACGGTACGAATGTCAACATAACAGGTGGTATGTTTGAAATATCGGGACAGGGCAGTGGTATTGAGTTAAATTAATAACAGTGAAATATACTTATCAGGATCCGACATGATTGTATCAGATGGTGGAGTTATTAACGTCAAAGGTGATTCAGCATTGATATTAGATTATGATAGTTTACTTAAATTAGAAAACAAATCAAACATATATGTTCAAGAATCTGAGATGATAATGAGTTTCAGTAGTCTTCATTTAGCAGGCAGAAGTCAAGTAATTTTTAATGATAGTTTTTTCAAAACAATCAATAACAGTTTAATTAAAGGAAACACAGTCGGTTATTTCATACCTATATTTGATTTTGAATCTTCTGAGATGTCATCTGAAACACTCGGTCGTGGTCTTGAGACATTTAACATCGAATGGATAGTAAAAGGCGACAGATTAGAGTTTCACAATACGCGTGTAAGGATGGAAGGTGGCACAAAAATTGAAACAGGTTCAGATGAGCATTGGGATGGTTTATATTTTTACGATAGTGAGCAAGAAGGTGGTCCCGCAGAATATAATATACTTAAAGGTGAAGTATCTGGTATTAAATCTATTAAATTGGATAACAGTTTTTTAGATTTAAGTTATGTAACAATTACTGAAATAGGACAAGTATCAGCAGTAAATAATTCAAAGTTACACATGCATGGATCATTTTATCACGATAATTTAAGTGGTATACACGTGTATGACAATAGTATGATTCATGTATGGGATAGTGATATTTTTGATAATACATACGGTATCTTACTTGAGCATTCTCTTGACCATAATTACATAATGAACTCAAGAATATATAATAATCACGATTTTGGTCTTAAAGTTGTTCATAGTTCTTTAACTACAACTAACACTGAGATTTACAATAATTTGAATGGTTATGTCGATTTATCAACCGATTACAATAAGATACATGGTGGAGAGATATATGATAATAATTTTGCAGAAGTAACATTTAGAAGAGAATACTATCCACTTTTTTGCAGAGATGAGAATACTATGGAAAGACCTATAATAGGAAAAGACACTGATAAAAAAACATCATATTTAATGATGGCAATAGGTGAATCGGATGAGATTGTTAACACATATCTAGCAGTTGTAGACACAACAGATGCTTCTAGATTCTTTCCATCTAAGTCTATTTATTCTTTTAACAATCCATTGCCAATACAAGGTAAATATCTCTTTGAACTTGCTACAGAGAAATTTGAAACATTTGATTATCATAATGCAATGCTTCTAATGAAAGATGTAGTTACTTTATATCCAGAATCAGTCTATGCAAGATACGCTATTAGTTATCTTCCTAGACTTCAAAGAGTTCTTGATTCAGATATAGATGAACTAATTGAATTTTATGAAAATATCGAAAACGATGATTTAGAATCAAATGTTTCAGAAGCCATAGCATCAACATATCTTGCTAACAGAAATTATAGTGCATCAATTGAGAGATATGACCAAATAATCCAAAATAATCAAGATACTTTAACATCGCTATTTGCAACGCTTAATAGAATTTATGCTGCATGGAAACTTGAACAAGAAACAAATTCAAGAACTACTCCTAATACCGCAGAATATATAAAAAACAGAGCATTGATTTTATCACAATTGTTGAATTATATTGATGATGAAAATGATGGTAATAAAATTCCGATAATAACAAAACTTGAAGCATCGAACTATCCAAACCCATTTAACCCTGAAACTACAATTAAATTATCATTACCAGAAACAGGTAATGTTCGAATTGATATATACAATATCAGAGGTCAAAGAGTAAAAACGTTACTAAACAATCATCTAAATAAAGGTTATCATTCAATTTTATGGAATGGAACTGATGCGAGTGGACGTAATGTTAGCTCGGGGGTATATTTTTACCGAGTTATAACAGAAGCGGAAACAATCACCAATCGGATGCTGCTTATGAAGTAGGGTATGCAACACAATATGTAGGGAACGCATTTATTCGTTCCAACTCCCCCCCCCCCCCCCCCCCCCGGCGGCGGGGGGGGGGGGGGGGGGGCGGTGCGCGGTTCTTGTTTT
>Ga0099364_10009541_pt1 | contig 13450 bp, 4 predicted proteins | sample TergutTh196P3_FD_73070 | JGI IMG/M metagenome (GOLD analysis project Ga0099364, IMG submission 73070) | Microcerotermes parvus P3 segment gut microbial communities from Pointe-Noire, Republic of the Congo - Th196 P3 | ecosystem: Host-associated > Arthropoda: Insects > Digestive system > Gut ...
TCCTGCACTAACCGTTCCGATTCGGTGTCCAATGCCGATGTAGCCTCGTCAAGTATTAGTATAGGCGGATTTTTCAGTACTGCGCGGGCGATAGCAAGTCGCTGACGCTGTCCGCCCGATAATTTCATGCCTCTGTCGCCTATGTTAGTATAATAGCCCTCGTCCAAATTTACTATAAACTCGTTGGCGTTGGCTATTTTAGCGGCAGCAATTACTTTTTTTTCGTCTGCATCGCTTATTCCAAAGGCTATGTTGTTGAACACCGTATCGTTAAATAGCAACGGCTCCTGCGTAACTATACCCATAAGGTCAATAAGAGCGTTGAGTTTGTAATTCTTAACATTGACGCCGTCTATAAGCAGTTCGCCGGCTGTAACATCGTAGAAACGCGGTATCAGGTCGGCAATGGTCGATTTGCCGGCGCCTGAATGTCCCACCAAAGCATACATTTTGCCCTTTGGGATAGTGATATTAATGTTGTGGAGCACAGGCTCTAAATTATAACGAAAACTTACTCCGCGAAAGTCAATACTTTCGTTGAAATTGTTTATTGGTAAAGGATTTTCAAGTTCTGTTATTTCGTTTTTACGGTCTAATATATCAAAAATACGCTGACCAGACGCTAATCCGCGTTGAATATTGCCATAAGCGTTGGCAATGTTTTTTGCGGGGGCAAGCACTTGATAATATAAGGCGAGATAGACAACAAAATCTGTCCAAGACAATAGTTCTTCGCCGGTTTGCCTCATTTGCAACTGCAACATGCCGGCATAAAAGATGATGCAACAAACGATACTTACTCCGAGAAATTCGGATAGCGGCGTAGCCAACTCTATACGATTCAAAATACGCTTGTTAATACTTCGGTGCTTGTTGTTCATTTCATCGAACTTATTAATCATTTGTTTTTCAGCGTTAAAAGCCTTAATAATTTTGACTCCCGAAATGGTTTCTTCAAAAATACTGACAATCTGTCCTAATATGTTCTGACTTTCTTTGGCATGTGTCCTAAGTTTTTTTATTAGACGCCCGATGAAAAGCGCTGCTAAGGGCAGGGCAACAATAGTAAGCAGGGTCAATTGATAAGACAGGTAGAACAATACGGCGACATTAACAATAATCATCAGCGGCTCGCGAAAAATCACTTGAAACGAATTTACTACTGAGCCTTGTACTTCTGCTACATCGCTCGACACGCTCGATAATATGTCGCCCTTGCGCTTGTCGTGAAAAAATCCTACGTTGGAACGACAAATTTTATAGTAAATTGTTTGGCGAATATTTCGTATAATGTTGATACGAAGCGAAGTAAGCGTTCTTTGTGCAAAATAGCGAAATGTGTTAGAAAATAACGAGGCAGACAATAATATCACAATGGCAAATATCAATGCTCCGGTTTCTCCGTGCCGCGCTGCAAAATCGTTTAAATAATAATTGTACAAATCTTTGCAGTAGTTTATAAAGCCGTCGGTCATTTCCGATGGCGGCGTAGATTTTATTTCTACATTTTCAATAGTCTCATCTTTAAAAAGAACACGAAGAAGAGGCGCTATCAGCACATAGTTTATGGTTCCCGTTACAGTTGCTATAACAACAAAAACAATATATTTGGGCCAATATTTTCTATATGGCTTGGCAAAACTTAGTAAACGCAAAAAAAGGTTCATGGGGAATTATGAATTATGAATTATGAATTATGAATTATGATTTTTTTTTATTTTTTTTCGGGTTTTATAATCTTCTGTCTGTTCGTTGGTTATTTTTCCTACTGTAAAATATTTGCTTTTCGGATGCGCAAAAATCAATCCGCTGACAGTTGCTGCGGGCGTCATTGCGAATGATTCTGTAAGGTCCATACCTAAATCGCGCGCATTAAGCAGGTCGAAAAGTGTAGCTTTTTCAGAATGGTCGGGGCAGGCTGGGTATCCGTGCGCAACGCGAATACCAGTATAGTCTTCATTCTTAATTCTTAATTCTTCGTTCTTCATTTCTTCAAATCCCCAATATTTGCGACGTACTTCACTATGCAGCAGTTCGGCAAATGCTTCTGCCAGACGGTCGGCAATGGCTTTTGCCATTATAGCGCTGTAATCGTCGCCTGCCGCTTGGTACTCCGCCGCTAATCTGTCTGCGCCAAGTCCCGTTGTAACGGCAAAAGCGCCAAGCCAGTCAGCTATGCCGCTTTCGCGCGAAGCCACAAAATCAGACAAGCAAAGATTAGAATCTGTTTTCGTTTGATTTCGCATATTATAGAAAGTACAAAGCGTTTGCGTGCGGCTTTCATCGGTATACACTGTAATATCATCGCCAACTGAATTGGCGGGAAATATACCAAAAACGGCATTTGCAGAAAGCAATTTCAGTTCAATAATATTGTCGAGTATACGGTTTGCATCGTCTAACAGTTTACGGGCTTCGGCTCCATATTCGGGATGAGTGAGTATTTGAGGATATTTGCCTTTAAGTTGCCAAAGGATGAAGAAATAATTCCAATTAATGTATTTTCGGATTTCTTGTAATGGATAGTCTCGCCATTGGTGAACTCCCGTTATTGCGGGAACGGCGGGCGGTTCTGTGGTCCAGTCAATTTGCAGCCGGTTTGCGCGGGCTTCGGCAAGGGTTAGCAGTAAAGACGCGGCATGTTGCGTTTCTGCCTCATAATCATCGCGTATTTGACAATATTCCGCATCAAGTTCTTCAAGATACAGTTCGTCGCGCATTAACAGCGCGCGTGCCACTCCAACGCTTCGCGAAGCATCAGTAACGTACACTACCTGATTATTGCATACAGGCTTGATTTTTACTGCCGTATGAATTTTGGAAGTCGTTGCGCCGCCAATCATTAGCGGTTGTCTTAGTCCGTTGCGCTCCATTTCGCTTGCCACGTGAATCATTTCGTCTAACGAAGGCGTAATCAGTCCGCTAAGCCCTATTATGTCCACCTTGTTTTCTTTCGCTGCCGCGATGATTTTTTCGCAAGCAACCATCACGCCCAAGTCAATGATTTCGTAGTTGTTGCACGCCAGCACAACGCTCACGATATTTTTTCCGATGTCGTGTACGTCGCCTTTTACGGTAGCAAGTAATATTTTGCCCATTGGTTCGGGGTTGTCCTGTTCGGCTTTTTCGGCTTCTATGAACGGTTGAAGAAAGCCAACGGCGCGTTTCATTACGCGGGCGCTTTTCACTATCTGCGGCAAAAACATCCTGCCGCTGCCAAAGAGAGCGCCAAGCTCGTTCATAGCAGCCATCAGCGGTCCTTCGATGATAGAAAGCGTTGGAGAATAATGAAGTCGAGCCTCCTCCATGTCGGCTTCCATGTAATCGCTCACGCCATTTATGATAGCGTGTTTAATGCGTTCTTCCAACGATTGTTCGCGCCATTGCAGAAGGCTCGCCGTAGATGCGGAGCGCGCCTCGCCTCTAAATGAAATCAAACATTCGACAGCGTCGGCGCTACGGTTGAAAATAAGAGCTTCAATCGCATCAATCAAATCTTTCGGTATTTCGTTATAATCAAGCAATGCTCCGGCATTTACAATAGCCATGTCCATCCCTTCTTTGACGGCATGGTAGAGAAAAACGGCGTGCATGGCTTCGCGCAGATAATCGTTGCCACGAAAAGCATACGACAGGTTGCTTAACCCGCCGCTGACACGCGCATGAGGCAAATTTTCCTTAATCCATCGCACAGAGCGCAGAAAATCGACGGCAAAATTGTTGTGTTCTTCAATTCCCGTACCTATTGTAAGAATATTCGGGTCGAAAATAATATCCGTTGCCGGAAAAGCTACTTCTTGTGTCAGAATACGATACGCGCGTTGGCAAATTTCGATACGGCGAGCATAATCAGTTGCCTGTCCCTTTTCGTCAAACGCCATCACAACAATTGCAGCGCCATATTGCAGCGCTAATAGCGCCTTTTCGCGAAAAGCGTCCTCGCCCTCCTTCAAACTGATGGAATTGATAATAGATTTACCTTGAAGGCATTTTAAGCCAGCTTCAATCACTTCCCATTTCGACGAATCAATCATTACCGGAAGCCGCGCTACATCGGGTTCGGCAGCCAACATATTAAGAAATATCGTCATCGATTTTTTGGCGTCCAACATTGCGTCGTCCATGTTCACATCTATGACATGTGCGCCCGTTTCAACCTGCATACGGGCAATACTTAGCGCCTCGTCGTATTTTTCTTCGCGTATAAGCCGTGCAAACTTTCGAGAGCCGGCAACGTTGCATCGCTCGCCTATATATAAAATTCCAGAATTCCAAGATTCAAAAATTCCATTATTCCCCGAATCTTTGAATCTTTGAATCTTTGAATCAAGACCCGAAAGCAGTAAATCATTCGGACGTGATGGTAGTTTGCGTGGCGCGGCATTGTTTGCAAGCTCTGCAAAAAGTTCTATATGCGCCGGTGTAGTGCCGCAGCATCCGCCAACGATATTTACAAAACCACGTTCGATGAATTCTTTGATATAACATGCCATTTCTTCGGGCGTCTGGTCGTAGCCGCCAAATTGGTTGGGCAGCCCTGCATTGGGATGAGCGCTTACGCGAAAAGGCGCTTTTTGCGACAGTTCCTCAAGATACGGGCGCATTTGCTTTGCTCCTAATCCACAGTTGATACCAATGCTCAACATCGGAAAGTGCATAACAGAATAAAGGAAAGCGTCGATTGTTTGCCCGGAGAGCGTCCGTCCGGCAGCATCGGTAATTGTAGCCGACACCATCACCGGAAGACGTTGCCCGCGCCGCTCAAAAACGCGATTGATAGCAAACAGAGCGGCTTTGACGTTGAGCGTGTCGAAAACTGTTTCGCAAAGTAAAATATCTGCGCCGCCTTCTATCAGCGCATCAGCCTGTTGGATATACAGTTCTACAAAATCGTCGAATGTGACGGCGCGATATGCAGGATTGTTCACATCGGGCGACATAGACGCCGTTTTTCCCGTGGGACCAAGCGTTCCGGCTACAAAACGCGGCTTGTCGATTGTGCTGTATTTTCTTGTCAGTCTTTTGGCAATAGCAACAGCTTCGCGATTAAGTTCAGGTACAATATGTTCTAATTGATAGTCGGCTTGCGACAATCGATTAGCATTGAAAGTGTTGGCAGTAATAATATCTGCGCCCGCTTTCAGATATTGCTCGTAAATATCATGAACAACATTTGGCATAGTAATCGTGAGCAGGTCATTATTTCCGCGCAAATCGACGGGATGACTTGCGAAACGCTGTCCGCGAAAACCCGCTTCGCTCAATCCAAGCGGCTGTATCATGGTACCAAAGGCTCCATCAAGGATGAGAACCTTTTTTGAAAGAAGGCTATCTATCAATTTTTTATAGCGCCACCCTCAACGGATTTTTCAGTTTTTCAGCAAAGGTAGCTACATGGTCGAACCATTTTTGGTCATTTTCAAATCCCCATTCGCTCCATCCGGCGCCGAAATAATATGTGAACTCTTCGCCTTTTCTGTAGGACGCAATTGCCAAGAGATGGCTTTGCTGGTTCAAGCTTTGGGTCATTTTGCCATCAGGGATAACCGTTGCAACGTAATTGCGTCCGGCGGATAAACCGGCGTCAGAAACGGCTATTTCGCCAAATGCGTGGTATCCAGCAGCAAGATTGGTTTTTATATTACCCGGGTCATCGTGAAGAATAATTCCAGCTGCAACGCCTATTTCCGTAAAATTACCATCAAAAGAAACAACAGCCTTACTGAACTGTGAGCCGGCGTCTATTGAGATTATAAGAGACTTGGAAAACATCTCTTCTTCTACGAGGTAATTGTCGTAAGTAACTCTGAACGAAGTACGTATAGGTCCGTTATCCAATACTTCCTGCGTTATGAAGTGCTTACCTGGCCAAAATCTACCGTTCACGAATGGAGCTAGTGCTCCGGCTCCAAGCCCGCCGGCGCCTACTTTGTAACAATCAAGCCCTTCTCCCCAGTCTACATGATACGATTTATCATTTTCCAAATCGTCTTTGTAGAACTTGTTGATAATCAGATTTTCGGTCTTTTTTAACCACAGGTCTAATCCGCTACTGGGATTTTCGGCAGCCAAGCCCGGACCAAAAATACGGTATACCACCCGGTCGTTTTCCCATGCAAAATCATCTTTGCGCTCCGGCACAAATCGACCAAAGGTCTTATACACAGGTTCTTTGGGTACGCCTTCTTTGACAAACAGCTTAACCGATTCGCTCGGAGCTAAAGTCACTTGAAAGATTAACGCTTGCGGAGTTGACGCTCCGTGATACACTATCTGGCGCGTCAGTTCGCTGCCGGTTTCGGCATTAACTACAACCACGTTAGCTGGGCTGGCTGCGGGAAGTTTGGCAACAACATCGCTCCAGAGTATTTCAACGGTGGTATTTTCATGGACAATATTTGAAGGATTACTAACTTCTATTGTCATCTGGTTTGGTTTACATGATGCGAGCATAAATATGCTCAACATGATAAAAAAACAATTTTTCATTTTAATTAATTTTTAGAATTTTTATTTATTATTAGAATGTGAATTTAGAACGCATATCCTTTATATTTGCCGCTTTTCGAAGCGCTTCCATTGCTTCCGGCATGGTGCGGTTGAAATATGTTATTGCCAAACGCTCCCGTGCTTGTTGAATACTAATTTCATCGGGTTCAACTATTTGATTTACAGTGAATAAATATACTCCATTGAATCCCTTTACGGGTCTTGAGATGTTGCCTTCGAAGGCATTTGTAGCGACTGCTATCAGTTCGGGTTCTATTCCGGCTGCTCCGGGAATTGAAAAAGTTGAGAACGTTATGCCGTTTGCCGTTTCAATCGGCAGGTTAAGGCTGTTTGCAAGTTCGAAGAACGATTGCGCGTTCTGCGCGGCTTCCGAAAGTTGCGCGGCAATTTGCTCGCCTTTCTTTTCCCGACGTACGTTCATGTCAATTTCTACAATGACGTCATCCATTGGAGCGAAACCTTTTTTGTGGATATTTTTCAATATAGCGACTATATGCGTACTGTTGTTATCTAATGTGAACACATCAGAAACTTCGCCTTGCTTAGCGTTGTAAGCCCATCGTACAATTTGCCGCGCCGATGCAAATCCGGGTATTTGGCGGTCATTTTCGCCCAGACGGGTTGCTGTGCGCTTGAAAAGATTTTGTTCTGCTACAGCATCGTTAAACTGCTTTTCTGAACGATTTTCGACAGAGAACGCGCTTGCTTGCGAAAAAATCAGGTCTTCCGTCTGAACACTGGGCAAAATATCTCGCTGAAGCGTTGCTATTTGCACTTTTTTAACTTCGGCGCCGCGCTCGGTCACCTGCATTACGATGACGCCTTGTCCGGGAAAAGTAAATGCAGAAACTTCTCCCCTTGCCATATCAAATAACGATTCCATTTCAGAGCCCTGCACGTTAAAATCATACATCCATCCAACAACTCCGCCAACGTTTGCCGTATTTGTGTCTGCCGAGTATTGCGCTGCCAGCATTGCAAAATCAGCGCCTTGCTCAATGGCTGTTTTGATGCTGTCTGACAATATAACAGCCTCATTATATGAAGCCTGAGTTTGAGCCTTTGGCACAAGTACTATTTGGCGTACATTTATTGAATCCGGACGGTTTTCTGATTTTACCAGTCTCGCCAATTTAAATGTTTCGCCGTCCTGATAAGGAACTGACATGGCTCCAACCGGTTGGTCAAACAAATCTATAACTTGTAAAGGCAGCTGTTCGCGTGTCAGAAACCTTGTATCGGCAGCCAGTCTGGTGTTTATTCTTATAAATTGGAATGGGTCGGCGGATTCTTCAAAATCGGACCTGATATTTTCTATCCATTCCTGAGCAGCTATGCGGTCTTCGGCAGACGGAACAACGTTGAAGACCACAAATTCGATGTCGCGTGAAGCGGTTTGCTGCCAGCGATTTATATTTTTTTGGTAATAGGCTTTCAAATCATTGTTAGTTACCACTATAAGACTGTCGGCTATGATGTCATATCCTTGAACGATGTAATCGAAATCAACCGTCCTGTTTTGTTCATGATTTTCATTTTCAGCCATAAAATCGGGGACAAAAATTCCCTTGCCGATTAACTCGTTGTATTTTTGCCTGTAACGATCGTCGAGGATACTTCTTTCCAAGAACAGCCAATCGGCTGCGTAATTAGGGTCTGAATCTTTGTAATTCAGGAATTCTCTCAACGCGTTGCGGTCAAATTCGCCTGTTTGCGGATTGCTGAACGCCTGTATCTGCCTGAGAATCGGAGGCGGATTAAATCCAAAAATGATGTCTCGGAACTCTAAAGCCGAAACTGTCAGACCTATGCGGGCATATGCCTGCTGCATAAGCTCCTCGTCGATGAAATCGCGCCATGCCTGTTCGTGAACCATATCACTCATTTGCTCGTCAAGATGACCGAACTGTCGCTGATAGCCGCTTGTAATTTCATTGAGCTTAATTTGAAATTGATGTACGCTCAGCGTTTTGCCGCCAACTTTGGCGATGTCAGAACTTCTAACTCTGCTGCCTTCGGGTGAAATAGAATCGCCTATTACAAGCACAAGCACTGCAAGCCCAATTATTGCTATCGCAATGATTCCACCCCTTCTTCTAATACTCTCTAATACTGCCATTTAACGGTATTTTTTTTTGACTTTTTATATAAAATTTGAAACCGCAAAAATAATAAAAAAAAGAAAAAACAACAAAAAAAAGAAAAAATATTTTTTGACAGATGGATTTGATTCGCATAAATTGTTCATTTTCACATTTAAACTACAAATCTGCCCAAATATGAACTATTTTCGCCTTGCGTACACACAAAAACATCGGAGGTTTTTATAACTTCCGATGTTTGTTGTGATAGTGTTTGAGAGAAACTAAAATGAATATCCCTCGTTCTGTATGTAAAATCCCGGCTTCACATTGTTTTGTTCTTCAGGGATTGGATACAGATGGCGTCCCACTGTTACGTTATTTGGGCTTGTAGCTTCCGGATTGCCATAACGTGTGAACATATCGAGGATGTTTTGCCTCCAATCGTTCCAACGAACTATATCGAACCATCGTATTCCTTCGCCAGCAAACTCAATGCGACGTTCGCGTTTGATAAATTCCATAGCTTTTGTGGCGTCTGTTTCGGGAGTACAACCTGCGCGTTCGCGTATTTTGTTCACTATGCCCAGCGCTGTGGTTGTGTTAACTGTTCCATCGCCGTTTGTTCCTTCGCTTGCGAGTATTTCGGCATACATAAGAAGCACGTCTTCGTAGCGAATTACGGGATAGTTAACGGGCCATTCGCCACGAGCGGTCATTATACTTTGGATATCTGTCGTAAATCCGAGTTCAGCTCTTTTCGGATAACTGTTCAGAAATTTGTAAATATATGCATTCGTTTCTATCGTTAGCGTTTCGCCGTCAATAGTTATATCCTCGTATGTAGGCGCGACTGCATGTGCGGCTGTCCAACCCGGCGCTATTCCTACGGGGAAATTTGCCGAATAGAGGGTATATCCGAATCCGCGCGCGTCTTTTCTTGTTTGCGGCGTTCCTCCAGCGTCCGTATAAGGATACCTTTTAGTAAATTCGAACACGAGCGATTTTTCGAGCCATCCTTCGCAAGAAATACCCGGCGTCCATCTTGAATATGTACTGGGCCATTCCATTGACATTTCGCTTATAGCCGTATTTCCCGTACCGCCCGAGCGATGCTGAATTGCAAAAATAGAGTATGTGTTGTTGTATTCCGACATCCACTGTTTTCTCCATTCAATGCTATCGGGCGCCCAGAATTGATTTCCGTTTGCTTCCGAATAATCAATAATCGCTTTCAATTCGCTTTTAGCAAGGGCTCTTTTAGAAGCATCGTTAACGGGGAAACCTGCCATGGTCATATATACTTTTCCAAGCATTGCCGTTGCTGCGAGTTGCCCTGCGCGTCCGTATGCAGTAGCGCTTGCGCCCACAACGTTCTTCAAATCCTGCTCTAATGGCAACAAATTTTTTGCTTCCAGCAGGTCGGGCACTATCCTTGTATCGTACACAGTTTTTGCATCTGATTGCGGAACGTTTGCTGCATCGTCAGGCGACAGCGGCGTGTTGACGATAGGGATATTACCGTACAGGCGGACAAGTTCAAAATAAGCCCATCCACGCAAAAAATAAAGTTCGCCCATCAATTGGTCTTTGAAAGCTTCGTTTGTGCCGAAATTGCATCCGGGTATCTTGCTCAATGCCGTGTTGGCATCATAAATGACCCTATACCACTGGTTCCATCCGTTATTTATTATATCTAAACTTGGCAAGGCTCTAAAATTGCTTAATTCGGAATAATTGCGGAAACCTCCGTTAGGAATAGGACGCGCCCATACATTATCCGAGCGCACTTCAGACAAAAACCAATACTGTGTACTTGTCAATGAGCGCAATAACGAATAAACGCCTACTACGCCCTGTTCCGATTGTTTAGGCGTGAGGTAGAAACCCTCTGCCGACAATCTGTCCACGGGAGGCGAGTTAAGAAAATCTTCGCAGGCTGATAACGGCAACAGCGCAGCTAACAGCAATATCCATAAACTTTTTTTAATATCTTTCTTCATTGTTCTTTATTTATTAAAAATTAACATTTAAACCAACTGTGAATGTACGGGCAATAGGATAGCCCGAATAATCTACGCCCCATGAGGTAGTGGTGGAATTTGCCGCCTCAGGAGAGAATCCGCCATAGTAATAATCCCATTTTACAAGATTTTCAATAGAAATATACAATCTCATGTGTGAAATAAAACTTGGGTCAATAGGAATTTTATAACCTAACGTAACATTTTTGATACGCAGGAAATCAGATGAATATAGCCAACGCGTGTCAGCGTTTCCGCGTTGGGCGCCGCTGAAGATGTAGGGCGTTTTACCGTCGCCCGGGTCGGTTTCCGACCACCATGCGTTGCGCCATCTACCCATTACGTTGTCGCCTACCGCCATTCCGGGACGGTCGCACTGACGACCGAACAAGCCCAGTATGTGTCCGCCGGTTTGCGCCGTGACCAATACAGACAGATCAAATCCTTTATAGGCTAAACGATTTGTCAGCCCGAAAGTGTATTTGGGCATAGGATTGCCAACTATCTGCCTGTCTGTGTTTTCACCCGTACCAAAGTCAATATTTCCGTCTCTGTCTACGTCTTCATATCGCGGGTCGCCGGGTCTGACAACAATAGTTCCATCAACGGTTAATCTGGTTAATCCATCAATATTGAGTTCATTTATATAAGCGTCTATTTCTGCCTGATTTTTCCAGACGCCAATGTTGTTGAGTATGAAAAATACATCTAATGGTTCGCCAACTTTACGAATGCCGATAATTGTATTATAATTGTGGAATACTGTCGTATTTTCCGTGCCAAGCTGTTTGACTTCATTGACGTTGTATGACATATTAAAAGAGGTATTCCACTTTAGTTCTCCGATAAGATTTGCCGTATTCAACTCAATTTCAATTCCCTTATTGAATATTTCACCGGCATTAGCCCACACCCTTGTTGAGCCTGAAGCTCCCATTGCGGGCACCTGATAAAGCAGGTCTTTGGTAGTTTTTGTATACCAGTCGAACGAAAATTGAATTCTATTACGCAGGAACGCCAAATCAATAGCCACATCGGTGCTGTGAGTTTTTTCCCATCCGAGGTCCTGATTGGAACCCGTGCCGATGGTATATCCCGACATACCGGCATAGCTAGCGTTAGAAAGCGAGGAATATGCGGCAGTTTGGCTTATCGAATTATTTCCGGTTGCGCCATAACTTGCACGCAATTTCACTCCGCTAATCCAAGCGATGTCGAGGTCGCGGAAAAATTGTTCGCGCGAAATGTTCCACCCCCCGCTAATTGCCGGAAAGACACCCCATTTGTTGTTGGCTCCAAACATTGAGCCTCCATCCCAACGAAGGCTACCCGAAACGATGTAGCGCTCGTCGTAATTATACTGCAAGCGTCCAAAAAATGAGGCTAAACGATTAGGCGTCAATTGGGTGACTCTGGATTGGGCAACGCCAAGAGTTTGTTCACTAAACGTAAAATTGATATTGTCATTAGCGAAAGGAGCGTTGTATGTTTGGTTGGTCGTATACCCGATGTTTGATTCTTCTCTCGAAGCGCCCAACATCACGCTCACGTTGTGCACGCCAAACTGCTTGTCGTAGTTAATCAATGCCTGCACCAGTGTACGCCATTCGGAGCGTGTGTTATGTCCGCCGGAAGAGCGCACGCCCTCTCCTAATGCCCAGAATTGGTCATTATCTGTAAAATCGTAGGTTTGTCCGTCTAAATTATAAAAATTTGCGTGACCTGAAAATTCTACCCTCAAACCGTCTAATGGCGTGAATCTCACAAAAGTGTTTCCGTTCATACGCAACATATCATCATTGCGTATATTATCCATAAATGCAAACGGGCTCGCTTTATTAGCGCTGCCTACAAATTGCCAATCATACAGAGGATTCCCGCGTACGTTGAAATAATAACCGGTTTCGGGTTCATCTACAGGTAAAGAAATAATCGAATAATGCGAGCCTCTTGAATCCTTTCCATCTGCGCGTCCCGAATTTTTACGGGTCATGTAACTGGGTGCAAATTGCATTCCAATGGTGATGTACTTGTTTATCCTGCTTTCTATATTCATACGAAACGAATATCGACTGAAATTTGTGTTATAAGCCAAACCGTCCTGCGAAAATATTCCGCCTGAGAACATATAGCTAAGGTTATCGGTTCCTCCCGCAACGTTCAACGAAACATCAACAACTCCGGCAGGTTTAAAAAATTCTTTCTGCCAGTCGAGTAAAGCAAGTCCGTGGGGGTCGGCGTCTCCTTGCTGCGTATGCCAAGGATGGCTTGAACGCATATCATTACCCAGATACTTAAACCAACGCGGGTCGAGTTCGTAATCAGCATTAAAATTTGTTTGCCCCATATTAGTTCGGCGAGTAATATTGTCGTCGGCAATACTTACAGTTAAGCCCCTTGCAGCGGCATCGGTGAGGTATTTCGAATTGTTTGCTTTTACGCGAAATTCCATCCACTCGCGAGAATTAAGCATATCAAGCTCTTTCTCCAAAGTCTGTACTCCGTAGGAGGCATTAAGACTTACGCGTACTCTTTCGCGTCCGCCTTTTTTGGTAGTCACAATAACTACTCCGTTCGAACCACGCGACCCATAAATAGCCGACGATGCAGCATCTTTCAGAACATCAATCGATTCAATGTCTGCCGGATTAATACCGCTAAGGGTATTAATAGGCATTCCGTCGACCACATACAACGGGTCGGCTTCGGCGTTAATCGAAGCGGCGCCGCGTACGCGAATGAAAATATTCTGCCCCGGTTCGCCCGTTACCGTCCGAACCATAACGCCTGCAAGCTGCCCCTGCAAGGCGTTTTCTACGCCAGCCATAGGGCGGT